>Ga0209282_1000681_pt1 | contig 16906 bp, 8 predicted proteins | sample Mtrugardesep15_FD_187529 | JGI IMG/M metagenome (GOLD analysis project Ga0209282, IMG submission 187529) | Root nodule microbial communities of legume samples collected from California, USA - M. trunc garden sep15 (SPAdes) (version 2) | ecosystem: Host-associated > Plants > Roots > Nodule...
CAACTTGATCTTTTACTTGAAATTTGTATGTCCAGTTTGAGTTAGGAGGGATTGGGCAATTGGTTCCTAAAACTCCATCTTGCCATGATGTCCTTCTCTGTTTTATACCACTCCTGTTTTATGTTACACAACAAAAATAATTAATTAATGCACAAATCACAATTCATGCGGTAAAATATTGCATAGATTCTCATTTCTCAACACTTAGTATATGTGAATTTGGGTTGGGTTTAACTCATTAGAACCAAAAAATTAAAAAGGTTTTATGCCTCTAAAATTTACACTCTTTAATCACATTTTTCAGAATTTGGATTTGACCTAATTAAATCTTACAATATCAACTTTAAAAGTCGAGAATTGTTCTCATTTATAACACATATTAAAACTTTATCTCATCCTATAAAAGACTCTAAACAACATTTGTCTACAGAAAATAATTCAAAGTGTCAAATTGACGATACAAAAAGATTAATGTGATCGAAAAAAATTTAAACTTAGAAAATATTTTAGATTTTCTTTACTTTCAATGCTTGAATTAGTGATTGACTTAACAACTCATAGTGGATCAGATCACTAACCAAGTAATGAGGAATTTATCATCCAACTTGTTAATCACATTCACAACAATGTTGTCATTAGTGATGGCTTCAATTGTTGGGCCTGGAAATTGGCCATTGATAAGAATGCCCTGGTAAAAGAGTAAATAAATATGAATAATTATTTCAAATGTGAAAGAATTGACATTTCAAACAGTAGTGGAAAAATAGACTAACCTCTTGAGGAACACCAAGAGGAAAAATTGTTCCCTTTGTAATTTCCCATGTGAAGAACTGATATCGGTCTTCTGCAGTAACCGAAATTACACTCCAACATGCCAAAATTCCAAGAAAAATTGGAGTGATAATGGCTTGCTTCATCTTGCCTAAGAAAATAATACCCTATAAATTTCAAATATATGACTTAATAGAACATAAAGAGAAAGATATCTACAATGATGGAATTACTATTCTAGTTTGTACAATATTGGAGAATTAATGTATTTTCATCTTATAGCTTAATGTTTTTGGCATACTTAGATGATGGCATGATCCAAAAAAATCTTGCATGACTTGGTGCATGTTTAGATTAACGATTTTAGCAAAACCACTATGTGCTGCCGTAATTTTGGCTTCCTTCATTTTAGAACTTTAACAAAATGACGGTAACACTTTGATTTTGTAAAGCTCGTTATAACTCGGAACATGCACTTATGATTTTGTGGTTGGTATATATGGTGAAAATTGAAACACTAATTAAAGTTTAAATTGAAGTTATTGTAAAATGTATCACCATTCACCACTACTATACAAACCAAAAACATTGCATGTCAAAAAACTACATAAGAAAATAATGCTTTATGAGTTGAGATTCAACGAGGAAATTGAAACGTACCAAATTAAAACCCTAACTTCCTCTTGAGTAGAGGAATTGAGAATGAGAAGAACTAATATGAGGATGGAGTATACAGTGATAGAGGCAATCCTATATATATTAAGATTGAGTACAAAAATGGATGTATGTGCAAATTACAACCACATGCATTATCAACATTACACATTAATTTGTTTTGTTTAATATTTTCAAAATTAAAAGCTCACATGTTACGAAGTTGACTAGAATTTCTTGAAGTAAGCAAGATCCAACCGCGTTACTTATAAAAACTAATAATATAAACATGGACTTTGTTATATCATGGATTGCTTAAGATTTAGTATAAGTTTATTCAAATAATTTAATTGGTGAAAATGTGAACTAAGATGAGTCGGTGTTGGCGCGAAAAGAAGGAGAAGGAGGGAGTTTAGATCTAAACAAAGCGGTTGCGGCGCAACCGATAACGGATCCTCATTTATTAGTTTCCAGTTATCATTGCTTATACATTTGGGTAAATTCTACGACCCTATATCTAAATAAATCTATAACATTATTAAATTAAATTAAATTCCATTCATTATTGTTATCATTTTAATTGAAGTTTCACATACAGCTACTAACTAGCTATAACGCGGACAGAGAGAAAATTCATCCATGCATGATGATGAGCATGAGATTTTCTTGTTTTTTAAGTAAACTGTCGTTTTGATCTTTAAATGTGTTACGAGATGTCACGATAGTTTATCAAAATTACGACATGTTTTTTATTGTTGTTGTTATTATTGAAGTTTTACGGAGTCATGTCCAAGAGAAATTAAGAGTTGTATTAGAATTTCGCATTGTTTTGGTTACGGGACCTTTAGATATACTACATATACTTGGTTGGACAACCTCAAAGAAGTATTAAAGGTGACAATAAGATGAGTTGGATCCATTTGTTGGAAAATTTTAGAAAATAAAAAACATGAAATTTATTTCTTATTTCAGCACTAGATTTATGAGAAACAAGTTAGAGATAGATAATTTTTTGTCTCTAGGTTTGGCTACGAAGTCTACTATTTTTCACTTGTCAAATAAAAAAAGTCTACTATTTTTCTCTAGTACCCGTACTTATATATGGTACATGTTCAAATAAATACATGCATGAATAGGAAATTTTCATATCTTGCTCTTTACGTTTATATGGTAGATTATTATTATATATGTATACGAGTCTCATTTTTATGGTTTAAAGTTTCAACTAGGTAGAAACAATTGAAGAGGTGTAACGTGGATGAGGAAGCATATTTTTGGACAAGGTGATCGAATAGTATGGATCGATGTTGAATTCATTAATTATTTCATTTGGACTCTGAAATTGTTGCTTATATAATTCCATCTTTCCTACTTGCATTCCACAATGTCACATTTTTCCTTCCTTGCAGATGGCAAGTGCACATGAGTTCGTAAAACGCGATTTCTAGTGAATAAAAGAATGTTGGAAAAAGAATTATGATGCATGGTTCTGAAATTTAACTCAAAAAAGAGATCATGAATTTTGTGAAATTACTTGGTTGTGAATTTCTAGGAACCATTCAGCTTGCAAAAGTGATGCAATGAAAGGTGCAGTTTAACATGCATATTTGAGTATTTTTTAGCATTGGATCTGACTATGTTTAATCTCTGTACTTGTGCACCTTGACAAATTTTCAACTTGTTATTATTAGTAAAAGAAAAGTGAATTAAACAATGTATATTTTTTTTAAAACAAGTAAATAATATATACTTTGATGTATGTGTGTTTAAATTATTTTTATTTAGATTTGCACCCAAACAAGTGTGGCTTATGATATTAAGGTTTCGTGTGCTTCGAATCCACATGATATCAATTTTTGTGGGATAACTTTGACCTTAAATGAGTTATGAGATTGATCATATCAAATTAATTTGTTCAATAGTACTGATACTAAGATTTCTTAATATAAGAAATGACTTCGTGAAAAATATTGCAGAGTATTTTAAAGTTGATCTCAACCTTCTTTTAAAACGTATAACTATATTTTAAAAGTTTTTAATAGAGAAATTAAGCAAAAAAAATTAAATCATTCAAGAGCGATTTTTTGATAGTGAGTGACTGAATGATGGATTTTTTATTTTAAGAAGTGATAGGGAATAAATAATGTGCCTCGTGTAATTACTGATAAGGTGTTTTATAAAAGTCAACTAGTTTTGGAATCGATTAAGTCAACACTCCTCTTGCTAAGTCAAATAAGGCCAGCATAATTACTCTGCAATTGATCATATATATATAGGAACAGATCTATAGGAAACATAGTTACAAATTCATCTCCTATATCTAAGGAAGGACCCTTTTGATTAAATTGGTTCGGACCTTGTCAAATTACGTGACTTCTTTCTATATGAAATTCTCTTTTACATATTTAACACTTGTTAACATACTTTTTTTTTTTTTAAAAATAAAACATAACTCATATTAGTAAATCTATGAATTTAAGTCAACAATAGCAAGTGTGTTAAGAACTGTAATATAATGTTACTGGTCAAAACAATATATAGCACTAAATTATGGCTATGTCACATGCTCGGTAATGTGATTCAACATGGAGTGAGATGAGTGAGTAGTAAACATCGGGATCCAAGCTACTTCCATCAATAATGAAGTATTCTATTCAAAATGAAATACTATAAGCAAAAAGTTACTACTTTAATTTTTGTTTATATTTTATTTTGGAACAGTAACTTCTTTTTGACAAATGAACTGTAACTTTTTTATGTGTGTCTTAAACAACAATGTCGACATATTTAACGATCCCAAACATTTATCTTTTTCTATACATCAATCATTCAATATTGTTAGTCACACATATAACAATTTATTCATATAGCAATAAATTAGTGTTAGTCACAGATATAACAGTTTATTGTGTGAAAATTAGTCTCTAAAAACTAATTTAAGTAATGTGTTAACTATCAATTTCCTTTATAGAAGCCAAAATGTATAAAGATTGAATATTTTTCCAAATATAAAAAAAACGAATATTGATGGCTTAACTATCAATTTTTTTTATTTTTTTTATTTTTAATCTTAAAAAGTGAATTTCTATTCATTAGCTAAAATGCGATCAATATTCATGATCTCTTTTTATAAAAAGAGGCTAAAATGCAATCAATATTCATGATCTTTATGACTTAACTATCCATGAATATCGATGGCTTAACTATCTATTTTAGCTTCTTTAAGGTAAACATAATGAATTTTGATTGTTTAACTATCCATGATCTTTATGGATAGAAGATAAATGTTTATTAGACTAAAATGAATAAATTTTAATTGCTTGATTATCTATGATCTATATGGCTAGAAGCTAAAATGGCAATGAGGCTAAAAGAATGAACATCATCAATTTATTGTGGGTTTTCTTGCAATTTTGGCAAATGCTTGATCTTGATCCAATAATAGGACCAAATTTAATATATTCACATAATTGTTGATAATGCTTACCATTGCTTCATCTTTCATACCAACTCTTTTTAATAGACCTTGATGAATCATTCAGACAAGCTTATCATCATCTACATTAAGTCTTGTTAATTCGAAGGCTGGATTTTGAGCTTCCATTTGCCATTCCCTTTCTCTTGATCTTCCATATTGTACAAAGCTCCTTAATTAATTACCACTTCTAAAAGATCAGTTGATAATTTCTTTTCATGATCTTCTCCAAGAAAATATGAATAAATGGTTAGTTGAAGTATGTTGTCAAAAACTCTTGCTTTTCAAGATTTTGGAAATAAAGAAATCAACAATGTGTAGAAAGGAAAAGAATGACTAGTGGATTTTATCATTGAGAGAGAATTGAAAATTTGAGTGTTGCTAGGTATATTCAGGTATTGACAGAAAAATAATGCATGTGAGGAAAAGAATAAAGAATTATATATTAATCTTGATAGGAAACTTCAAGAACCCAACCAAAAACAGAAAAGAAAAAATATATCAAATAGAAGGTGTGATCTTAGGTGAGTTGAGTTCTTAATTAGTTGTCCCTTGTTGTGTGCAATTTGTGTGGTTTTTATATCGAACATGGTCGATTCAAGGATAAAGGCCACCAAGACAATCGTCTTTCAAAAAATTGAAAGAATATCATGATATATGATCATTTAATAATTTAGTTATTCTTAATGATTTTTAAAAACATTTTCTTACTTGCATAATTTTTAGAAAAGAAAAACAAGTCATCCTCTCCTCTCTCCTCCAAAATCCTCTTCCCAAATAGACCACAAGTTTTCCCTCTCTTGAAGCTTTTTTCATGGAGAATTTGTAGAGGTTGTCTCATGGCCATACTTAACTTGCAAAGAAAATATGTTGATTTTCTTTTTTAACAATTTGTGTTGTAATCGTTTTGAGGTTGGCCGGTGCAAAGATAAGGCCATCAAGACAATCGCCTTAGGCCTTCAATATTTTTTTTAAAGTTAGTTAATAAAAATGTCTGATATTTTGTTAGTTTCAAATCCAAAATTAATAATATATTAAGAAAAACTAATATCATCTCAATAAAGATTAAATTGCTTGTCTTTTTTATCAAATGAAAAAGAAATATTTAAAAATTGATTACTTCTTATCTTATCTTAATAGAGTATCACTACCTGGGCTCTGCCTTCTTTTTTGTAACAAAAAAAAAGAGTATCACTACCAAAAAAAAAAAACACTACCACAAAAAATAGAGTACCAGACTTATCACACAATTATATTACCAAAGATCAGGTCTCCAACCTTCGCTCAGCTACTTTGAAACAAAACATTTCACACTTAATTAAAAGGGATAACACATTAGTATTTTCTCATAAGATCCTTTCACGGAAGGTAATTTATTCAAGGCATGTTGGATACAAAATGTAGGTGCTTCTCTCAACCATGATTTAAACCTTAGTTTGCTAAGTTGCAAGAGTTTAGTCTCTTTTACTAGACCCAACACCCGCTGGTTAATGATTACATTAGTTTAATAAATAATTTGTATTTTAAAACGTGTAAAAAATAAAATTTAAGAATTTTTTTTAATAATTTTACTCGAACACTATTATAGACTTAACAAAGGCTGCGTCTTGACATTTCTTAGACATCATATTTGTTGAGCCAGTCCTATTGAGGATGCATATCACTTGTTCTTATCTTTCCCGATTATCACAACTTGTTGGAGGGAGGGAGTGTCATCTATTTCAAAGCTAATATCTCAATATGATTCTAGTGAGTATTTCGTCTTTGCAACTCTTTGAATTTTGATTGTCCTATTTTGCTCCAACTTTTTATCACCCTTAAAGTCAATTGAAATGTACACATCCAATAAAGCACAATTTTTGCAAAATATAACCTCGTTCATTTTCACAGTATTATATGAATTTCAATGACCAACTAGGAAATTAATTGCAAAATCATATGCAAAAATGAGCAATGAAATTTTAAGAAAAGATTGTCTTCATCAAATTTACACAAGAGTAAAACAGCCACATAATTTAGAAACTCTCTATCATTTTTCCTTGAAATTTCTTTTGCAGTCAAACACTCAAGAATAGAAGATGAATACCATAAAATTGGTTGTTGATAACATATTAAACGTGATGTCCAGTGGCTTTACCACAAAGCAATACATTAGTTGGAATGTTATATTCATTCCGAAGGCTACGTTGATCGGTCCAAACCCTAAGATATAATTGTTGCCCAAGATACTGACGTTCCCAGATTGCAGACCTCAGGTTCCACATACCTTGGTTGTCCAACGACACCAATATGGTAGTCCAAGAGTTTGGATACACCTATAAAAATTTGAAGCACACCAAGTAAGCATACCAAAACGATGAAAATTACACATGTTAATATCATATATTCACTTATTTTAAATAAACGTCATCCGATTAGATGGTCCAAACGTGATTGACCGCATGCAGTGATAACGTACACAATCCAAATCTGCTATATGTCTTGTCAAGTAGATTTTTATTTTTAGTTACGTATATGTACCATCAAAATCTAACGCAAATGATTAGTATGGAGTGTATAAGTGTTGTAAATTTCGGACTCGGACTAAAAAGTTACCTGTGCAGTGTGCCTGGTCGGGGCATCGACTAAATTATATATTCTTCTCTTGGCTGGGGTCCACTGGCCAAAACCATAACTGTAATCATCACAATAAACATCATCATTATCTCCCCCTTAAAACAATTTTAAGCAACGATGATTATTTCTAAAGCAAATAAAAAAAGGTTACATACCCCACAACCCAAAAATCATAACCATCAAGATGCCAAGATTGCATTGTGTTTTCATCATTCTGGAAAACAAGCTCAATAAAGTCATGGAGAGAAGTTGGCAATACTGAGGTAGCTACATAAGCAGGACCATTAGAAGGAATGCTTTGGATTGAATCCACACTGAATATTCCAGGAATGTTGAAGTAATCTGCAAGCTTGAGTGGTGTATCAGAGTTTACATAGGAAACCTTGTTAACAGCGTAACGTAATTTTCCATTAATTAACGGTGCTGAGTTGGCTAATACAATTGTCTTTGTAGGAGTTATTTTTCCATAATGGTATGATCCTTGTGGGTTTGGCCTTGCTGCATTTGCTGTTAGATTCCATCTGAAATCAAAATTAGGTATAAGATCAAAATTGAGAAATTTTAAAATATGAAAATCACGATATTTATTAATTATTACCTGAAGCTTCTAGCTTGTATCAAAGACCAATGATATTGGTAAGCAGGAGGACTAGGCAAAGGACCAGAAGCAGGAGAGTGAGAGTTTGTATAGTGCAACACTGCAGTTGCTGTGAGAATCCTTCTGGAAAACCTTGTTGAAGCAACAATGTAATAGTCCTTAGGAGATTGGTTTAAGGTTACCAAAACAGCAGCTGATTGCCCAACATGGACATCAAGGGAGTCATAAATGTTTTGGATAACATGGGACCCTTCCACCTCAACTAGTTTTAGTGTATGTCCTTGAATTCTGAAGTTAATCGATGTTGACATTCCCACATTTGAGATTCTGAACATACAAGTCTTTCCTGAAATTAAGCAACTAAGTATAAATACTGATAGGATCTAATATGAGAGAGAGAAAGTGGAGTTGGTTATATAAAGGAATGAGAATAGAGAGTGAGGGATATATTTGATCATTTGTTCAGAGAGAGAAATGTCTCTTCTCCGAGGAGCTTTTGCTCTGGGTTACAGGGGTTTTTCTTCTGTAATACATCTATTTTTAATTCAATAATACAATTGTTTCTTTTCTTTTAATTCAAGGTTCTATCAAATACTGTTTGGCTAAAAAATATTAGTGACAAAGACACAAAGTTGAATGGTTATCCTAGAATTTGCAAAATAGTATAACTATATTCTTTTGAAAAGACTGACCTTGATCACCATTTATGGTTGAATGAGTTTGACCATTGATGAGAAGACCATCAGGAAATGCTAGAGATTTTCCAGAATCCAAAGACTCTCTTAATGCCTGCAAAATCAGAACATAAAGGATAAATGTTAAGAAAGACCTATTGAGGTCCACTTCATTTCTGAGAAAATATTTTTCTTGCCACTTGTCATCACATTTTTTTTTAATTAACACGCGACTTTCTCTTCAGACTCGTGTTGCAACATGATTTGGATTTTCTGCAGTCATGAATTCTACGCATTTACGCAGTCAGCAAATCAGGACATCAGTGGTCGTTGGGTTGAGATTAGACGGTCCAGATTTCAAGCTCAGTATTTTAGAGTTAAAAAAACAATCAAATTATGTTTGCTTTCTGCACCATTCAATCTATAGCCAACAACCAACGATGTGCTGGTTGCGTGAATACGTGAGTTTGTGACTTGAAACCTAGTGATGTTTAAAAGTTATGACATGGTGTTCAATTTGTATAGAAAATTGAGCACAAAAACCTAGTCTAGCATACCTTATGGTTGGTCTTGTACCAATCACCAATTAGCAAAGTGAAATCTCCATCAGGGTATGGATAAGGAACTGAGATGACAGATCTATGATAGACATTAATTGCTCCAAACCCTCCAGCTGCTTTATGAAGTTGTGTTGATGGAAAGTATGTGTATGTTCCAATCTGATCCTTGGCCTGAAACTTGTATGTGTAATTTGAGTTTGGAGGTATTGGACAATTGGTTCCTAATACCCCATCTTGCCATGAATTTTTCCTTTGTTTAATGCCATTCCTAGTTTACAACAAAATGTTAAACCATTTTCTCAAATAAAATGGCATATATACTAAGAAAATGAATAATCTCTTTGATATATATTCTCAATAGAGAAACTCACCAAGTGAGTAGAAATGGTTGGTCCAATTTGTTGACAAGATTGAGAACCACGTTTTCGTTAGTTACTAAGTCTAGTTGAGGCCCCGGAAACTGACCATTTATCAGAATCACCTATAAACATTTCAGATTAGACTTCAAAAACACAATTTGTATTCGTACTACAAATCAAAATCATATTGTCATTAGTTACTAAGTCTAGTTGAGCACCAAAATTGACCATTAAGCTCGGTAAAAATAGAAATATCATATTGATATATGAAACAATAGGGTAAAGGCTTGATTGATTATGATTTTTAGTACGAATAAGCGTGACATATCGATCATTTTGTCCTTCAAAAAGAATCTAGTAAAATATTACATCTTAATAAGATTCAATATTGCAAGTCTATTGCACACCTGCTGAGGAGTACCAAGTGGAGAAAGAGTTCCATAAGTTACAGTCCATGTAAAATATTTGTATCCATCTTCTGCTTGCACTAGAGAAACACTAAGCAAAGCCAAAACAACAGCATGTAGCAGCAGATAGAGAAAACTTGTGCTTCTCATTTCTTCTACAACCAACAGAAAAACATGGTTACATTTTAAGGTAAAAATGTTGAAAACTAAGAATTGAAAATTGAAATTTACCAGTTTTGTGATTTCGCACAAAGTGTGACTCACTTCAAGAGTGAGAATGTGAAACACCTACTCAGGTTTGGAAGCTGTACTGATGAAACATTTCTTTGCATAATAATATATATGCAAAGAGTGTTATTACTATGATAATATAAAATTGGAAAAATAGAGGATCTTTTTTTGGTTGGTACTTTTAAGGTAGCAATTTGATGATTCATCTTCGGCGCTGTTAACGGGTTTAGATGATTTTGTAGTTGCTTCAAACTAAAGTTATACTATGACAGGCCTGGTATAAATTGAATTTTGTATATCTATAATAATCATATACCATTATTAAAGTGAAATTTTATGTAGCTTTATTAGCCTACCACTTGTATTCTTTTTGATTTGTATACTATACCCCTTTAATTTAGTCATATGGACTTTGTCTTCCTTGTTTTAGGACTCAAATGGACATTGTATCATCTAAGTACTATATCAAATTAAAAAATATTAATCAACTTTGTCTCCAGGTTGAAATTGGTGTTTGTTAAAGAGTCTTAGATTAGAAAAGAGATGGTTGGCCGCTTTTGTGGAGTTGTGGTAGGCCTGACCACGATTTCTAAGAGGACATCAGAGCTTTCATTAAGATCTATTTGACAACCTACTATCCGATTTCTGCTATTAAGACACCCCCCGTTAAGATCTATTTGGTCATTTACTATCAGATTTCTGCTATCAAGACCCCCACCTACAATCACCAACCAAACCCAATAATGTATATGTACCAAATCATTTTATACAAGACCAAGTTGATCGAATTCTGCAAACTGAGACATTAAATTGTGTTTTTTCTTCTTTTTTTTTCTGACAATTTTTTCTAATACGGATGTAGATTTGATTTACACCAATTATGTGGTCCATAGATGAAACAAGTTTTGTATCATGGATAAACTTGTTTTCACTCTTGGATCAAAAAGTTTTATCATTCAATCATGTTGTGAATTAGATTAAAACTCACATCAATATTTTAATGTGTGAAGCAAAATTAACCGTAACCAACGAGCAAGTGATCAAACAAAGACAAATAATAAGATAAGATAAAGGAGACGAAAAACATGACGATATTTATTTTTTCCGTAATCGGCTCAAATTTGACCTATGTACAGCGGAGAAAGATTTCTCGAATCCACTGTTAAAGTGTTGTTTTTTGAGTTCATAAAAGTACCTTTAAAAATTTGAAATCACCACTGAAGATATTACTGGATTGGGTCACGGCCAGATCGCTTTCTTTAAAACGTTTCGCGGCACTACCCGAGTTTGTGCAAGGTAGACTAACAATTGCGCCGCCTCTTGGTTAAAACAACTCAGTTCACCTGTTCGATTACGTGCTCCACCGTAAGTAATCGTTCGAGAAATAACACACTCAAATAAGTCAAAAAAGAGAAAAAAATATGGGAATCATCACCTGTGAATTTCGGGGTGAAGAATAAGTGAGGCGAGCTCTCCCTTTTATAGGGAGAGTTCGTAACAAAAAACGAAGTGATTAAAGGATTAACTCTAAAACAAACCACATTTGTTTTCGTGTGTGGATATATCTGAAACCTTTCGGATACTCAATTACATCATATTGGATCGTAACAAATTTATTTACAGATAAACGTAACAAAAAATTAATTTAACATTTACAGATAAACGTATTTTTCAACCCTATGCTATAGCCCAAAAGAACATCCTTCTTAGCTTTTGATCAACTAAGAATTCCTCTCTATTACAAGCTCTAGTTTACCTCACACCCCTTCTCTTTATTTTAATTGATATAACAATTATTTGATTTTCAAAAAAGTAAATATACAATTTTGGATTTTCCAACAGAACATTTCTACCGATAGTCATGGACATAGTATGGCCCATAGCGGTTGAACTTTATATTACCACTCCACCGAGTAATGAAAAGCTAAAGTGTGTTTCGCCTTGAAATTGAATGATGATGGATCATCCCATTTTTCAACGCGATTGACGCTCTCCTGCCTACATGTGCCTTTCACTCCTACTTCCATTGCCTGCAAATTCATGTGATTGTCCATGATTATTTAATTTGCATGGTTTTTATTTTATCATTGAAAATTTCTCAATCGGCCTCTTATATATGCTCAAAGGCCTCAAATTTCACTTTTCCATCCGAAGAATCCTTCTTGACGGGGACTGTCAGGACGGAGCTATCTATCCATATATAGGTTTGTTTGAAATTTTAAAACTTTTATAATACATTAACTTAAAACCGAGCAAATCTTACATGGTCACAATCCCAAATTTATAATATTTAGCGACACAAATGAATAAAAATTATAAGAGAAATAAACTATTAACATAATTTTTTTATTTTAAATTTTTTCTTATACATGTGAGAGTGCTTAAGTATATTTTATTTATGTTTGTGATCAACTAAGACTTTCTTTCAAAACCACTCCAAAACATAATCATTTTTCACAAAATTTGAGTTTAAATACACAATATTGACATACATTACTACTATATATCAACGTCTAAAAGCAAAGATAAAGCAACTCTAAAACTATTTTTTTTTAAGAATAAAGCAACTCTAAAACTCTTGTCGTTGTTATTTTATGCAAATTTTCTCTATTAAACCTACGAGGTATGTTTAGAAGAACCGTTTTGGTATGAAATAACATGTCTGGATTGGTCAATCCCATAGTTTTTATTTTTTTTAAGTTTTGTTTCAATTTCATGATATCTTTTTATTAGTTATAGAGGATGCCCTTTTAATTTGAACCCTAGCGTTGTCAAACTAGTGATTGAGGATATTGATTTTGTGAAAAATTGTACCACCCATAAGAAATTCATCTCTAAAGGATATTGGATTTGGATTGGGTTTGTTATGAAGTACTTAAATTAGGTTTTACAATAGTTTTTTCAAAGTCAGGTAATGGTTCTAATTGAAAAAAACAATTTCTTGTGTTGGGATGTGAAAGAGGTAATGTGTGTATAAAAGAAAAAGTTGAATCCAAAGACATAGAAAATGTGAGTGTCCACTCAAGGTGCGTGGTTATTTCTTGTGGAACAATGTTTGGAATCTTTGGAAAATACAATAAATTCAAAATCAAAACCAAGAAATAAAATAAAGGAATAAAAAAATTCAAAAAACAGAATAAAATTGAATAATATCAATTAATATGACTAAATCTTTTTTCTTAAATTTTTTCCATTTTATATAAGGATACCTAAACAATATTGATTTGTTCATCTAAACAATATTAATTTATGATTGTGTCCATGAAAGATACACAATCCCATCCTTCACTTTTACCCTATAAACACAAAAAAATCACATAATAAACCGTTATGAATACTGATATGAAGTTTTGGAAATATACCAAGTCTATTTTATTTACTTTTTATGGTACAAAGTTTAACAACTATTAAATTTTTAATCTGACTGAATTCTATTATGTATACAATTTGGTGTCACTAATTTCAGGATTTCAATTTCATACACCACAGTCAACTTCAGTAGAGCGTATGGATATTAACTAATGCGGAGATATATCAACAGGGATCTGTGGCGCAATGGTAGCGCGTCTGACTCCAGATCAGAAGGTTGCGTGTTCGATTCACGTCAGGTTCATATCCCTTCATTTTTTTTTTCTTTTCATATCATTACTATTATTGGTTGGATAACCTTTTTGGATTGCGGTGCATCGATTAGTTGGCAGACAAAATTAATGGAGATTTCAATATGTTTGCAGAGATTAAATTATTCTTATTCGTTGTTACTAGAAAAAAAAATATGATTTTTTTTTTACCGTAAAAAACAAAAATGGTTCTTAATCCTATTTTCTTGCTAAAGGACATCGTTTAAATGGTTGCAAAATGCATTGGGTGACAAAAACAAAAGTACAGAACAGTGCACGTGCCCTGTAGGTAAGTATTTTTCTTGATAAAATGTCTCATAGAAATATTGATTGATTTTTTGCATGTTAATAATGAACTTACATAGATGTATGTTAATGCGGGGAGCCTCCCGACCACTTTAGGATATGCAAAACATTTACGACATTAAAGGGGAGGCGTTGCGTGATGACGAATCACATCCATACTACGACAACATGTTTAGGAGGATCTAGGAGGTGATGCACCCGGTGACGAGCTAGTGATTACCCAGAGGAGAAGGAGGGAGAGCCGGAGTCAGGAGGAGGAGGGATAATTGTTGATGGTTTTTTAGTGTTTTTTATTGTATATTTTTAGTGTTTTTATGACATTTGTGTATTCACATTTTTATTGGTGTAAAGTAATGATATTTGCGTATTCGCAATGTTATCTATGACATGTGCGTTATTTTCGAATTGATTTTGATTTTGCGTTACATTGGAATAATTTTTTTATTTTGATTTTGATTGAATGAACAATTTGATTGAATGATTGAAAGAATGAATGTAGTGATAGTCGATGACTGGTATTGTGAAAAATGCACGTTTCCGTACTTCAAAAAAACAATTATGTCAAAAATTGATGTTCTATTATCAGACTTGAAACCAACGCAAGTTAACTCACAATGGGGTCAGCGTGAGTTAACTCACACGATAAAATTATTTTTGAAAGTTTGTGGTGGGAATAGGCAAAATGAAAGGAGAGAAGATCAATTTTTTTATGATTTATCCCTTGCATACGAACTACCCACTTAGTGAACCTTCAAGCCCAAGGAATATTTATTGAGCGCTTCTACGGTGCAGTCAGGAAACTGACTTTTTTGGAAAAGTTATTTTGTGTAGTCAGTAGTATAACTGTCGATGTCATGTCACCTAGTGTCCTACTCGTGGACCACTATAAGACTAAACTTTACCTTATTACAAATCAGTCCTCATACAAAATATTAATTACTCTTGATTTATTAACTTATTTTATTTCAAATTAAACCATTTATTAATTATGCATAAATTATATCATTTTAATCGTCCTCTTTCTTCGGTTTCTCCATCTTCATCTACAGAATGAGAAAAATTAAGGTTGTAAATGTTCCAAAATGAAAAATCACATGCACGACGATTTTAGGGTTCAAAAATGTGAATTTTGGAGAAAATGAATTTTGGAGATAAAGGGATTTGATTAAGCGGATGAATTTTGGAGAGAAACGATTTTAGGGTTTGAGAATGTGAATTTTGGAGAAGATAAATTTTGATTAAGCAAGACGGTATGGTTGGTGTTGGAGCAGATGAGTTTTGGAGAGAAAGGGATGAACAAAATCGATCTGGAAAAAAAAGATGATAGGGATAATGAAAGTTGGAAAGTTTTACCCAATTTTGATGCATAAGATTTATGATTTACAAAATAAAATAATCATAAAAATGTTTAATTTTGATTTAATCAAGAACTCATTTGCAATAAGTAGAGATATAATGACACATCTTATGAGCAAATGTGCAATACACCATATAATATGATGTAACGTGGATTAAATACACAAATGTTCAATGATTGATCATAGGTTTTTTTTTTTTTTTTTACCAAGATTGATCATAGGGTTTAACTTCACCAGAAAAGTCATTCTCATTACTCCACCATATAATTTTCCACATTTGTTTGGACACATTTCCAAAATTAAAGTTACTAGTATGGACACCCATGCCAAATACGGGTTAGAATTTCGTTATATTTTGAGAGAGAGAGAGAGAGAGAGAGAGAGGGAGAGAGAGAGAGAGAGAAAATATTGTGATGTATCAAGTGTTTAATAAATCTCAACATTAGATAAAAGAGTTGAGGTTGACCAACAAATAAGTGAAAAATCTCATATACTTGAGTCTTAAAAATTTGATTAATGATGTGGTATCATTCTCACTTATACGGTTTCCTTTCTCCAATGTGCCTATTCACACCAGTGCTTGTTCCTCCAACCGTGGTATCCTATGGTTCAATATTGCGGGGGAGCAAAAGTGGTTCTTAGTGGTAGATCACGGACACGGAGAGTCTCACACTTAATGGAGTGATTCTAATGTGTCAAGTGTTGGTGAAAATTCCATATTGGATTCAAGAGTAAATGTTAAGCAACATATAATTGAGATTATCCATATACTTAATGTCTTTGGACTTTGGATGAAGATGTGATATCAATCTCACTTGTGTTGTTGCTTTTAACTTAATGCAATAATACAATTCGATGTATGCTTCCATGGAAGCTCAACATTACGATGATTTGTTTTGTTAGTTTTTACGTGTCATTTGTTTAATTTTTATCTAAGGTTTCAAATTTTGGATGTCATTTTTTTCATGCAATTTTCTTATTAAACTTCTATTATTTCAAATTCCTTCACTTTTGGTCTTTGGTGGGATCTAATAATGAAAAAATGTAGGTGTGTTCTATTTAGTTGACAAAATGCATGTTTATTAGACATTTTAAATTAATGTGACATTTTTTGAATGAGTCTATGATTTTGGTAGCATAATTACTTAATAATCTCCAACTCATTCAACAAATCCATAAATTTGCCAACACCTCACTATATTCTATATACTATCAGAAGAAGAAAAAAAACACACTCCTTAGTTTTTCCGTTGTCATTTCTCTCATGTTCAAAGTCC
>Ga0209282_1000682_pt1 | contig 16847 bp, 12 predicted proteins | sample Mtrugardesep15_FD_187529 | JGI IMG/M metagenome (GOLD analysis project Ga0209282, IMG submission 187529) | Root nodule microbial communities of legume samples collected from California, USA - M. trunc garden sep15 (SPAdes) (version 2) | ecosystem: Host-associated > Plants > Roots > Nodule...
TTTTTGCTTATATTATGGGACAGAGGGAGTACATCATTTATTGAATGAATCTAAAATATAAAATTTTGCTTATATTTATGACTGAATGGTATATTTGATATCACCTTTCTCAGAAAGAAAAAAAAAATAAGAATATGTCACACAATTACATTATCTAAGAGTAAAGTACGATATTTTTATGTCTTGCAAAGGAATAAAATTGCCTTGTGGAATGTATCCAAAAAAAAAAAAAAAAAAGAGCTTTGTGAACAGAAAAATCATCATATAAGAGAACAAAAATGCTACTTAGAGCTAAAAAGAAGTTCACGGTGATATCACGACTATGCAACTGACTTGCATTAAGCCCTATTTATTCCACCAAAGAAAAGATCTGACCGTTGATGTAATTTCGTGATCAAAAGGTTACTCTAGTTTCGACAATAAAAATACTACTTAGAGCGAAAGAGGGGCGCACTAGTTTCAAACACAAATCATAGCATTCGTAAGATGGGTAACTTGTGAGACCTCTATTTTAGGCCAATATTTGGAGACCTAAAGTGAGATTTTAGACCGTTTTACCTTTGGGCCGACCATGAACGTCATTATTGATCAATAACTATACATTTAGATTTTTTTTCAATGAATTTCTCTTTGTACGATACACGGGTTCTCGATACTAGTTCCACAATCGTCTCAACTACACCACCATTCTCAAATTGAAGAATAATCCATTTGAAAACATGAACAAAAAAAAAACCATGTGAGTTTGGTGTGCGGCGTTGGAGCAGGTCTTTGTCTAGGTTTTCTAAGATTCCGCATTTTCAGAAGATTGGATGAGTAACTGTCAAGACTAATTTTTTGTCAAAGACTAATGCATATCTAATGCCCAAAAGCCATTCTTCTAAATTTCCTTTTGTTAACCACTTAACAATTAGGTTCATTTTATTCTTTCTATAATAATCAATTGGTCAACCTTAATATTTAACACCATGGTTCCCACAAAACAAGCCAAAAAAATGTGTATATGCATGATGAGTGTGGAGTCCTTAACTGATAATACTATTTATTCCTTTAATGTTGTTCAAATAATTAACTAGTCAACCTTAAACCTTAATCATAAAAAGAAACCACACGTTAATAATATTTAACACCATGGTCCACATCACATGCTTTTCACCTACCTATACGGAAGTTTTTTAGGAAAAGAAAGAAATCCTCACACAGACCCGTATTTAATTCATTCACTTTTCAATTGAGGAAATCAATAGTTCTATAAATTAGAGTGATTTGAAGCCAATTTCATTCCATGCAAAACAAGAAAATAAAAATACTCATTCATATATACACACATTATGGGAAAAACCACTGCTTGTCTTGTTCTATTTCTCCTTGTTGTGGCAACATTTATGAATGGTTATAATGCTGAAGGTGTAGCAAGAGGTAATCAACAGACAAAAAATGATGGTATTTACAAATCTCAAAAGTTTGGACAGTGTATTGATTGTTTGATTTTGTATAATCTGTGTTTGGTTGATCCTTATCTTTGGCCTGTGTGTCATAAATTATGTCCTTCTAATGATACAACAAGTAGCAATATCGCACCTAATAGCAATGAGACTCCTCAACCAGAAAGCGATCTCCCATGATCAGAGATATTGTAGCCATGGCTAGCTTGTGTGTGTTATTGATATATCTATATATCTAAAATAAAGTTGTGTGTGTAAGAGAGTATTATAACATCAATAATTTATGGCTAAGTAACCTGTATGGGAAGGGCAGGGCCTCTTCTTGGGAATACCTCTAGTTGGGGATAGATATATTTTATTTGTGTGTTATGAATTTTATATATTATGGTGCCATGTTATAATGGTTATAAATAAAAGTAAGGTGTGCTTCAATAAAAGTGTTTCAGATCTCCTGAATTGTGTTATGCAAACAAACCACTCACACACCATTATATATTGTCTAAACTTGTTTGGTGCAATTCCAATTTCATAACTCATAAGCTCTTAAATGTTGATTATATAACAAAGAGAATGCAAACATTTACTCCCCGTGTGATTTAATTCTGGACCAGGGCCATATTCTTTAAATACTAGTCAAAAAAATTTATTTGATTTTGATTAATTAAATCACATGACTAGTTTACTTCATAAACGAGGAAAGTCTTTACTTAACGGCTGGTTTTGTAAGAGTTGTTTCAATTTTATCCATTCATTTAAACTAATGTTATTGAAATTGTCAATTTAAAAATTATTTAAATCACATTAAAATAAGAACATTACACAACAATAGGATGAATAATCCACAACAGAAACAATATTGAACACTATCAAAACCTTATTTAAATATTATTTGTCAAAAATATTTAATTCTCTTTCTATATACAATTTATTTCAACGGAAAAAGCGTATAGACGGAACGCCTTGGTGGTCATTTGTAATTTTTATTTTTATTTTTTTTTAGAATCAGCTAAATTTATTCACAATGAGCGTGTGCAAGAAACACAACAAAACTCGCAGGCAGCAGCACGGGAACCATACAACAGGCACTGACATACCAGAAACCTCACACACAACAACAAAAAGCTCCCACAGCGCATGACAGCAAGCGAGTAGGCAGCAAAAACCAGAAAACAAAAAACTGCCACTGCTAACAGAACAGCAGACCTGAGGCTAACATATACAAAACTGCAGCAAACCAAACGCACACAGCACGCACCGCTTACCCCAGCCTCAACCTCTGAACTTCCAAAACCACTCCATTAACGAATCAGACATTCCCTAGGGCTCCAGCACCATTCGTAATACAGACTCGCCGACACATTCATTGGGCTCAACACCATTTGTAATTATAATGACTTTTTTTCATTTGACTTTGGAAGTAGCTCATTTGTAATTTAAAAAAAAAATCGCTTGGTGAAATTATAAATTTAGATGAAACCTAAACCCACCTTAGTGCATACATTAATACTCACATTTAAAAAAAAAAAAGTTAGAATCCACTGCCCTACATTAATCTTCTATAGACTTGACATTAATCATGACTGAGATTAAGCTGCTTAAATTTCTCACAGATCATGAGGATGCTGATATGAATTTAAGATACCGCCCTGATGATCTAAATTCAGTATTGCAGGCTTTCACTAGACAATAAATAAATTATAATTCACAAATTCAACCATAAATTTACCAAACCAATAGAGGAGCTGCCCCAAACTAGTGATGAGTTAGAATGTAACTATCCACCGAATATATTCGTAACAGCTGTAGAGTATCACACCTTGTTTTGTTAAGCAATTGCGAGGTCCAGAATAATGAGAAATTAACTCCAAGATCTCATTTCCACATTAACTGAAATTTGAAACAAGCAATAACCACACAATTCATATAAGCTCTTCTATGTATATAAAACATACCACTGGTTCTTAGATCGGATACCGAGTTTTAAAAAAAAATCAAACATACCACTATTTTTCCTCGTTCACAGAAAATATTGAAAAACGCATCCCAACCGAAAATTGTTGGAACATTTATTCTAATTCATACATAAACATTACAGAAAAACTCTCTTTACAAGTCATGTGAAGATTTCATATGGCTTCGGCAATGGCTTAACTTCCACAGTATTTGACGTCTCTATTTCCATTGCAGTTGACTGGCCATATACTAGATAGACAGCCGTCTCCTTTTCGCATCAGGTGATGATTGCGCTTCCATTTCAGGTGATGGCTCCGTTTTCACATCAGGTGATGGTTGCACCTCCACTTCATGTATTTGTTCAATTTCCACAGCAGTTGGCTGACCATATACAAGATAGGCAGCCGTCTCCTTAACAGTCAATCCATGCCCAATAGCTACAAAAATCTCCACATTGTCACCAACATGCAAATTTGACACTACACCTTGCCAATCTTCATCATTAAAAGACATTATTGTCTCAGGCTTGTAAATCTGGAAAGTGAGTTTTGTGTAATTAACAATTATGACACTAGTGATACATTCAATTGTCAAGTTTTGAGGTGTCGACGAATAAATAACACACAAAGCTATTCCCTTCATGCAACAATCACTATCTTCAGGCACTTGGAAAAGTACAGAAGGTCCTTCGCATTTATAGGCTAACCAAGAAGGATAATTGTCACCCGGAAGGAAAGAATCACTAGAATTGGTTGCCAAACCCTGTATCATTAACATATGCTAAGTTATTTATGAAATATTTAATTATGCTATGCAAATGGACGTTTTGTGCCATTTACAGTGTGAAAATAGTGTTATAAACAGACAAATGTATACAAGGAAACCAGGCAATATAGTTCCTTTCGGCTTTCCATTAAGGACGCTTTCACAATAAAACTGTAACAGATACATGTTTGACTACAAGTTCTCTCTCTGCACTATGATCTTATCAATCTATGCAAAAGATTTTTGTCAACTTGATCTACCGGCCTATTAACAACATTTTAGAAAATAGCTGAGATTTTATTCAAGTCAGTTACTTTAATCTTCAAAGCATTAGCAGTATTGTTGTCACTTCTTTATGAATGGACGTATGCAACAACTTGAAGCTTTTGTTACATTATGGAAACATTTAACTTACCGTTATGGATTCCTACTAATGTAGAGAGAAAAGAAACAACATAAACTAAAGATTTTAAAGCTCGGTGTCTGTAAAAATAATTATCGAGTTACCCGATTCTTGTAATACTAGCTTTATTTGCTTGTTAGATTGTAGGTATATACTATAAATATTTTAAAAATAACTGTTGAACAAATGTTTTTGTATTTTGTAATATGAAGATCCATCATATAATTCACATCAACAATAATATAATTGTATTATTTTGACACCTGAAGGACATTAACTCGTATAGATTCAATAATTATTCAATTATCCTTTTAAAAGACGTTTTATGTGTCAAATATAGACATTAAACAAATAAAACTAACAGAGATCAAGTAAGAGAAAAAAGATATGTAGAAAACGGGAAAGGATTTAATTATCTCAAAATTAATTTCGCTATGCTACACATATGACCCCTAGCATTGATATTAGTTTATCTGAAGGATACCTAAGTAAATTTCTTGTTACTTTCAGAAATTTTTATACTATGATTTAACGATATTTTAATAATAAATATCAGTAAAGGGTAAAGGATGGAGAAGGAACCTGTGCTAAGCTCTTGTCAAGAGTATCCATGACTATTTGAGAACTTCCCATTCCAATAACAATTGATTTCAATGAAAGATTTGTGCTTTGGTGTCCATGTGATGTTGTTTCCAACTCAGTAAAATTCACATCATATAGATCATCAATAAGTCTTCTTAATTCTTGAGTAAGTTGATTCTCTGAGTGGCATTGAATCCAAACACATCGAAGCTTTGAAAGGACGGTAAGCATTGGTGATTGATAGTCCATATTATCACTCTCTACTACATGCAAGGAAACTAGAGATAATGAATTGCCTGCAAAGGGAGAAATACGACATAGGGAATTTCTGGTTGGTGACATCCAAGACCAAATGAGAGAAGGAAAAACATCACATGATAATCCTTCATATCCACAAAGAGATATATATGCAATGCTTTTTGATCTTGCTAATGAATAGGGCACTTGTTTGATACCAGTATTTGCTGCAATTAGAGCTGTCAATGATTCCATTTGCAATATATCTTCTTCCAATTTCTCAATCTTTGAACAACCAGAAAGAATGAGTGTTTTCACTGATTTCAATTGATAGACCTCTAATGGGAGATTGGCAAGACTTTTACAGTCCCTAAAATTTATCAGAAGGAGATTCTTGAGGTCCCCAATGGACTGGTGTACCTCAGACAAACTCGGACAGTCCTTCATGATGAGCTTTTCTAGATTCAGTAATTTTGAAAAGTCAGGGGTGATTTTCAAGTACTTATTATGACTGACATTGAGAATTTTCAGCTTGTCTAATATCTGCAAGAAAATTATTGTTTAAAAGAAAAATAACAAAAGAAAATGGAAAATGTGAAGGTCACAACAGATTATAATATCATCAACCTTTGAGTTTTGAAAGACAATGTTGTTATACCTTGGTCTCCTGCCAAACTTGTCTAAGATTGCTATGTTTTAATTCAAAAACAACTAAATTTTCCAGATCAAAGTCATTCGGTATAAATTTGAAGGCAGATCGTTGCCAATCAACCCATCTCAGTTCTTTGGAAATTAACCCATAATCTCCCATAAGGTGAACACCATCAAGTTTTAAAAGCCTCAGCTTTTGCATCTCCTGGAAAGAATTTGTGCCAAATATAATTCTGCTTGTTCTTTGGTACTTCAAAATCATTCCCTCAATAGTATCTGTTCCCTGCATGTGAAGTAAAAAAATCTGAGAAAAGTAAGAGAAAATGTTTTTCATTTTCCTTGCTTGCTAGAAAGCTAGGTAGCATCGAAAATTCATATTGAGGGTGTGTTTTGCATCCGACACACGTTGGTGCCAAACAATATAGATACACATATGATTTTATTCAATCATTTCCTTTTTCTCCATTTATTACCATTGTCAACCTCTTACTGTAAAATGTCGTGTTTGTGGTAATGCTTCATAGCTAGAGGTGAAGCAGCCGAAACACAATTGTAATGAACATGAAAATAAAAATTCAAATAATACATTTGAGAAAATTATAGGGGATGGTCAAAAGTTCTTACGGTTTTTTTTGACAAAACATTCAGCACATCGTCATGAAACCACAATCGGCTATGCTTACCAGGCTCTTTGACTGAACTTTCGCCAACAATTGCTCTTCCCATGTCTCTGAGCAAATCATGCATTTGAAGCTTGTTATTTTTATCAACTTTTACGAGGCTGCACTCTATGAGTACAGCTATTCCAATATCAGCATGAAGTCCACAACCATTAAGTATCTCTGTAACATCATCTCTGTTCTTTCCAATGAAGAAACAACATATGTCAAGAAATATATCCTTTTCAGTATAATCTTCTAAGCCATCGTAGCTGATTCTCAGTTTCTGTTGCACTTGATTGTTGGGAATTTTCTCTAATTTTGATAGTGCACTTCTCCATTCTTGTTCTTTCCTCTTTGATAAGTAACTTCCAAGGACTTCAAGAGCCAGTGGTAATCCTCTGCAATAAGCAACCACATTTCTAGAGAGTCCTCTAAAACCTCTTCTAGGAGATGGATGACGAAAAGCATGCCAACAGAAAAGTTCAAGGGACTGGTTTTCGTCCATTTCTGTCATTGTGAAGATATGGTCACCACTAAGTGATTTGAGAAGGCGTGCATCTCTAGTTGTAATAATCAATACACTTCCCGAACCAAACAACTTAGGATCTGCACACAGGTTTTTTAATTGCTCAGAAGTGGTCACATCATCAAGTATGACGAAAGCCGTTTGTCCTCGAAGTCTTTTCTCGATCTTAGTTATCCCTGATGCAATGCTTAGAATCTCTTGTTCTATTTTCAAGAGATCTAAAAGAAGTTGTTGTTGTAAATGAATAATCCCTCTACTATTATTATCACAAACTTCCCTAATACTTTCAACGAAACTTGTTCTACCCTGGAATCTACGATGGATTTGATTGTAGATAGCTTTGGCCGTGGTTGTTTTTCCGGAGCCACCCATTCCCCATATCCCTATCATACAAACTTTGCTTGATTGATTATCAATAAACTCTGTGACTTTTTGCACACGGGGTTCCAATCCAACGGGAAATTCAGTAATACTCAACAATGATGTATCTAGTTTTGGCAAAATGTCGTCAACAATTTTCTTCACTAGTTCACCATCAGTCCTTCGGTAATAATAATAATAGTGTTATAAAGAGAAATAATGAACATAAATTATGAAATAGTCCAATTATAATCTTGAATAAATATTGATTACCTGGCATTTTTGGCATCCCAGCCGGATAGATTTGCAACATCGCTGAGTGCCTTCCTCCACTTAGACATGAGAACTTCTTTTTCTTTTGCAGTAACTTTCAAGACTTTTCCAAACTCAGCCGTCTGCTTACGGACAGACGATGGGTCAACATTGTAAAATAGGGGTATAACCACCTGCCCATAAGTTTGGCGGCAATGCAGGATGTGTACAAGTTCGTTAAGACACCAGCTAGATCCTGCATAGTTAGGTGAGAGAACAACAATAGACATCTGAGACCCTTCTATTGCTCTCCTTAGTCCTGCTCCCAGCTCCTCACTCTTTCTAAGCTCTTCTTCATCAAGAAAAGTGCGGATTCCTGCGTTTGTGAGTGCAGCATAGAGATGAGAGACAAAAGTCTTGCGAGTATCCTCCCCTCTGAAACTTATGAACACGTCGTAGATCCATGGATGATAAGAGGAGGAAGACATTGTTGTTTTGATGAATTACAATCAAGACAAACACAAATGCAGAACAAAGAGTAATAGTTTTGATGTAATGTGGTCACGACGACTCACGTTCACCAAGTGGAATCTGAGAAACAAAATGTGTGGCTAACATTTTGCATCACTTCACTTCACTTCACTTACAATATTAAAAATAACACATTACCAAAATTATGTACGGATACCTAATTTTCTTGCAAACTTTTTACTTTATAACTTTAGGGTTATTTTTGTCAAAATCACTATCAAAATTCAATTTATCCAGTTTATTTCAAATTTCAAAAACTCACTTTCCCATTTTTCTTTATTTAATAATAAACTTTTCTCTTTCATCTTTCTTTATTTATAATAATAAATTTTTCTCTCTCATCTTTATTTATTTAAATATATATGAGTATATGTTTGTTTTACGAGAATCTAATGGAAATTATATATTAATAAAATATATATGAATGTATGGACTATATATTAATAAAAATATATCTTACTATATGTTTTTATACGAGAATATGTTAGTATATGTTTATGTATGAAATGTATTTTCATTTATTATCTTTTTTAATATCATCAATATTAAAACAAAACAAAAATATAATATACTATGATTAATCATACTTTAATTTTTTCCGTTGTTTTTTTTTTAAATGTGTTGGAACATTAGTGTGATGTTGGAAAATAAATTGGAAGATTAAACACCAATGAATTATACTTTGATCTAATGTTGTGTGAATTGAAAAAATAGAGTGTGGGGATCCCACATAAAATAGAACACACACATTATAGTGTTTAAATTGCGGTATTTAATTTTAAATACTTGATAATGATAAAAATAATAGTAATTATTAATATCATTTCCCATAAATTTAGCTTATGGTGGTTGTGATAAGAGTAAGAATTTAATTAAATTTCTTATATTTCTTTCATTCAAATCCAATAGTTTGTTTCCTCCACTTTTGTCTATTTGTTTCTTTTGATCATATCCACAAGTGTTGTTGAACTGATTAATAGATAAACTTCATTTTAATCTTATCCATTAGAGTAACTGTCGTCGCAATTTTTGCTAAAACAGTTACAGAATCTCTATGTAAATAGAGGACTGCACTCAGTTCAAAAATCACATCAAAAGTTTCATTGAGTTTCGGAAACTTTTTCAAAATGAATCATAAAAGAAATCTCAATCAGATTTTTCAATTATAACTGAATTATTTTGAGAATGGAAAGAGTAATGAAATATTCTTCCTTTTCGTCACAGCAAAATCCATCTTCTTCTTCAAGCGAGAATGAGTTCCAGTTACTCACTTTGCACCACAAACTCCGCTCACATTTAACAACTCATCATCGTTTCAATATGAAATTCATTTCGAACCAAACAAAATCGGGACATTATCACCACCAAATTTAACCCCTTCGCTACCACAACAAATCTTTCTGCAACTAAATAAAGCGCATTATCTTTCTTCCACCAAAACGCACCGTTTTCTAACACACTCTTCATTTTTACTTCACTCACATACGGTTCGTGCGGTTATTAATAGCGACAATTCATTTGTTTACACCTCGTTTATACGAGCGTTTTGTGAGAAGGGACAGATTGAAGAAGCAATTGGATTGATGAAGGAAATGAAAAGGAAAGGGTTTAAGGGCTTATGGTGAGACTTATCCTTGGATGCACGGATTCAGGACGGTTGGATGAGTGTTGGAGTGTTTTTGAGGAAATGTTGAGTGCTGTGTTTGTTCCTTGTTGTTTATCGTTTAATAGGGTGATTGAGAAGGGTTTTTGCCAAGTGATGTTACTTATTCTCATTTGATAGATGGTTATGCAAGAAAAGACGAGGTTCAGGGAGTTCTTAAGATATATTATGAAATGGAGTATAAGTCTATGTGTCCTGGATTGTCTGTTTATTCGTTGATGATTCAGTGTTTGTGCCGTTTTGGAAGGTTGAAGATGCGGAGAAGTATCTAAGGATTATGAAAGGTCGTTCATTGGCTCCATATGTGGCTGTATACGAGACATTGATCGCTGCTCGCATGCAAAAGGGCAACAACGATAGGGCTCTTCAACTTCGTAATGAAATGGATTCATTGGAGTTGCAATATAGTTAGTGTTCTATTCCCAAAAGAGGTGTAGTTAAGATAGCAAACCTTTCAAAAGGCAGCTTTTGATATTTACGTGAAATTGTTGTTACTAAGTTTTAAGCAAAGTTGGATCCTAACCCATCAACTCGTGTTTATCATCTGCCTTTGTATTTTGGAGGTATGTTTCAGTTTTTCTATTTCTAGAGTTGTCATTATTTTTATGTTTGGATGTAAATTTAACATCTTTGCTTTGTTCAAATTCGTAGGGTGTATTTTCTTTTTAGTTTAATCTTGAATCAATATTAGTTTATTAGTAATGATTGTGAGTCTGGGTTTTGTTCTTCTTTGTTTTATCTGTTAATGTGTCATTTGACTGAATTGAACCTTGGTTGCACTCTTATGATCAATATGCATCTATATCATAGTGAAATTATATGATATTAAGTTTTTTTTCATAGGTGCTCCGAAAACAAAGTGTTGCATGGATCAGTGAAAATATATGTTTGAAACCTTGCATACTATGTGGATGATTATTATTATGTTTTTTAAAGGAAAATTGTTTCAAAGATTATGAGAAATTGTTAACATTTGTCTTCATACAGATCTAGCTGTTGGGACCTTGTCTAATCTCTGAATATCATACCGAGTTCGCAACAACAAAGAAATCAATTTATTATCATTAAGACATAAAATGCCATTGTGAATAACATTGGGAAATTCAAAACATACTTGAACAAAAGACTTGATTATTATTACCAGAGTAAAAAGAAATTATTTCTTGACTCTTCCATCTCCAATAAGGTGATTAATTTTTTTCATTTGGATCCTCGTAGAAATCAGCATTATCTAGATGAGTAGGATCCTTATCACCATCTTCATAAGCAAAATGAGTTTCAATCTCTATCTCTCTCTCTATTTTATTTTTTATTGATTGTTGATAAAGGTCAACTAGATGCTTTGATGTACGACAGGTACGAGATCAATGACCTTTGCCTCCAAATCGATAACATATATTCTCACTAGTTTTGCTACTTTGTCCACCTTTACCCTTTTAATTCTTTTCATTATTTTTCCATTTCTGATGAAAAAAGAGTTTTTGAAATTTTCATTACGGTTATGATCATAACCACAACCAGGACTCTGGACATTGCCACGACCACAGCCACATGCTTGTCCAAAATGATTGTGATGTGCTGCATTCACTTGTGTTGTACTCAATCAAACTCCAAATTACCTAAGAAATTACCTTGAATTAATAATTGCACATAAGGTTTTTTCAAAATAACAACCACTAATAGAGCAAGGAATAGGCAAAGCTAGTTAGCTCCTTAATTGCAAGAGGTGAATGGTTGAGTAAGATAACATAACACTCTTTACTAAGGCTTGCTGACTCATAGTCTTTACACTACTTTATCTTTGTCAAGGTTTTTTTTTTAAAAAAAAAAAAATTACATAATTGGATGATTGAGGAAGAATTTGGTGAATTTGGTGAGTAAGATATACTCGCCTTAAGTGTGTCGAAGTATATATATGGCATTATTGCTTCAATAAGTCTACGGCCTCTGGACTTCTCTTCTTGATCTGTATGAAGACAAATATGTTAACAATTTCTTCAAAATCTTTGAAACAATTTTTAAAAACAAAAATCGAGTAACTGAGATGGTGAGACTTGAGCAGACGCATGATACTTTCACCTACTTTATTTTGATGGTCCCTGCTTTGCTTTTCTCTTGATCATCTCTTTGTATATTCAGTGTATCTCATGCTCAACATGATGTTCTGAAGAGATGCAGATTTCCATATCATAGGTTGTCTTCAGAAGAAAAATGAAATGACTAGCTCCTTTTATGACTAAATTATTCATTATAAATATAATCTTTGTTATCGTAAAAACATAGAAATTTAGAGTACGTATATCAAATGATTTTGATCAGACAAAATTGACTATGCTCTTTTGTACTTTTTCACATTTTGCAGAACCTGCTAAATTACTTATGTACGCATGATAATTTCACTTGCTTTATCTATTTTGATGATCTCTATGCCATAATACATTTGACAAAAATTCAAAGTGTATCCCAGTATAATCAATCCTTCAAGCATAAATACTTCACTCTAATGATTTCTTGTACTTTACCAAGTTCTCTTGATTCGATCGTCTGTTACAATATTCAATGTGTCCATGCTCTACATGACGCTCTAAAGGATGCAGAATTTCATGTCATATATCTTCTTCAGAACACAAGTAAGTTGATTAGTTCGGTTAATGACTAAATTTTTATTTTTTTTTGAGGAGACTAAAATTATTTATAACAAATATAATCTTTGTTATCATCCCTGTTTCCCTCGTTTTATTTTCACCACAGTTAATATGTAGTGAAAAGAAAACATAACAGTAACAAAATATTGATTGAAATCCAAACTAAAGAAAATAATTCCTACTGAGGTGACAGGGTTGTTGTTTGTGATTGTAAGTGGAGTTTGTGGTGGAAAGTGAAAAAGTGATTATGCTTAACAGTATTTGGAACAACTGGAGCCCATTAATATTATAATTATTTGAAAAGGTGCTATCATGTAACACGACGTTTAGTGAAACTCAATCATTGATTCAATTAGTAATATAATTTGTCTATGTCCATGTTTGGTTGCCAGGCGATAGTCTTCCAACATCACCAAACGTGATTTTGACTTGTTTGGCTCTCCACCAAGATTCTGCCGCTAACGTGCTTTTGATCTTTAGAATCGATTTTTCGTGAAGCTGCTCCTTGTAGCTTTTTGAAATCGAGTTTCCCTACCTTGGAAACACATAACATAAATTTGTCTCTTTTACCCTTGAATCTAATCACTTCCTTTCGCATACCTTTTTATATTTGAAAAAACCCCTTCACCAATCTGAGAAATTACTCCATATTTATGTTGATTAAAGTCTGCTGATTTTTTGTGTTGCTGCGAGAAAAAAAAAATTGGTTGCAGAAATCTGAAGGTTGAAGAAGACACTTGTGGAAAGCGAGTTTTCATGTTTGCATTACAGGCCCAACCCAAAGCCTTTCTTAACTAATTGCCCTATACAATCCTGATAATTACCCATTAATTTTTATGTTTTATAATATAATAATATGAATTTTAGTTACCAAATGTTTTTTTTAAATAATCATTAAACAATTCTATTAAATTTAGTATTGCAAAATAAAATTAAATAACTAAAAATGGAAATGAAATTTGTAGCAAAAAATAAATGAAATCTAATTTAAAATCCAAAAAAAAAACCCATTTTGGTCATTTACACACCCAAAAGCAATTTTAACACAAAACATCTAAACAACACTTTTCATTCAAATCGCTTTTATTATGAAAGTATCCAAACATAAATTATTTAACATTCAACTCACTTTTAACATAAATCAATTATATAAAGTCAATTCTCTCAAAATCAATTTTTGCCACCGCATAACCAAACACACACTAAGACATTTATTTTGAAAGGAGCTATGACCTTTATTTAAAGTACTAGGATTGTACCTTGACTTTAAGAATTTAGCAAATTGAATGTTCTTCCATTTTGAATTTTGTGCAACAGTTAGGTTTAAAAATGGGTGGAATTTCAACCGAAGCTTCTATCGTGTACACAATTCTACATAAGTGAATGTTATTTAGACAAATAGAAACACCTAAATTCGATAACATTTTATATAATTTCTCATAATCAAATGGATTCGATTTCAAAAGATTGTCAATATTTACGCATTTGAGATACCAATGACAGTTCAATCAAGAGTGAATGGTCCAGATTCAAGCTCAGTTAAACTATAAAATAAAAGTTAAATCTGCATTTTTTTAACCATCCAATCTTGATTTTTGTGCAACGACACCACTTCTTTATCAAACACATGTAAAACATAAATCCCATCATATGGTTTTTTTTTCTCTCCTTTGTCTTCACTGAATTCTAACCTTTAAAATATGAATGGCCAAGGTCTGAATTTAATATTTCTGGTTTCAAAATTGCCTTCTTCATTCTCTTCTAATGAATCTGTGTGTAACTGAGACAGTGAGACTTGACCAGACACATGATACTTTCACCTGCTTTATTTTGATGGACCCTATGCCATAATACAATTCACATAAATTCCATGTGTATCTCCATATAATTCTTAAAGCATAAGCACTTCTACTCATAAGATCTCCAGTACTTTGCTTTTCTCTTGTTCATCTCTTTGAATATTCAATGCGTCTCAAGCACAACATGGCGCTCTAAAACAATGCACATTTCTATGTCATAAAACTTCTTCAGAACAAAAATAAATTGACCAGTACCTTTTATGGCTAAAACATTTATAATAAATCTAAATTTTGTTATCATCAAAACTTGAGAAGAGATTTGGAGTACAACAAATGATTTGATCAGACAAAATTGACTAAGATCTTTTGTGCTCTTTTACGTTGTGTAGAACTTAATAATTACCTATGTTTCTTGGAAACATAAAAGTTTAGCTCATCTAATGGCAACTTACTAAAATTTGTCGAAATTAAGAGAAAAAAGTAACAATAGGGATTAGGGATGGAAGGACTGGTCAACACGTAGAGGCTTAATATGATTCTATTCATTTTGATTTGACAAGGTACTAAATCTTTCAGATGAAGCCTAAACATAGGTTATGTGCATTCCTTAGTTGAGAACTATACCTTGTTGGGGGGATCTTGGAACTGTCAATGGACGTCAGATTCCATTCTTTTCACACAACTCTTGAAACTCTTTAGAAGTGAATTCTCCTCCTCGGTCAGTTTGCATAGCTTTTATATGCCGACCACTTTCTTTCTCCACAACAGCTTTAAACTTTTTGAAGGTGGTAAAGACTTCTGACTTCTGCTTTAAGAAATAGACCCATGTTTTTCTTGAAAAATCATTAATGAAAAGGAGGAAGTAATTGTTTTTACCTAGTGACCATGGCTTAATTGGCCCACATACGTCAGCATGTATAAGCTCGAGCGGCTTCTTGGCTCTTGAGTTTGACTCTTTTGGAAAACTCATCCGTAATTGCTTCCAAAGTAAACATCCTTCACACAACTGGTCTGGATGATTGATAGATGGAAGACCTCTTACCATATTTTGTTTTGCCATCAAGCTTAAACTTCTAAAATTTAAGTGCCCAAATCGAAGATGCCAAAGCCACGAAGCATCATTGTAGCAAGCTTTGAGACATTTTGCGACATCATTTTGGATATTCAAGAAGAACATCATATGTCTCGACATTGGTACCTTGGTGATGAGGTTATTTTTCCCATCTTTGATGGAGAGACTTAAATCTTTCATGTGAGTATCATAACCCTTTTCTAACAGTTTCCCCAAACTCAAAATATTGTTCTTCATATTAGGGACATGGTAGACATTTGAAATAAATTGATGTCTTCCATCTTTCAAGCGAATTAAAATATTACCTTTGCCTTTCACTGGAATCTTAGAATCATCGACAAATGAGACATTGCCACGTACCGATTCATCAAGCTCCACAAACATGCTCCTTTTTCCACACATATGATTGTTTGCATCTGTGTCAAGGCACCATGAACTTTCATGGATGCCTTCGTTACTTCTACGTGCTAGCAGCACTCTTTCAAATTTCTCATCATTTTCTTCCACATAGTTGGTCTTCTCCTCTACTCGATTCTTGGAGAATCTACACTCTGAAGCGTAGTGCCCAAACTTCTGAAAGTTGTAGCATTGAGTTTGAGATTTTTCATACCTTGTGTTTGGGTATCCTCTCCCACGTCCTCTTGTTGAAGTCTCTCCATTCTCATAACTGTTTCTGGTAAAATTTGAACCATGTGCACCATAGCCATGTCCAAATTGTCCTCGACTGCGACCTCGTCCTCGGCCTCTACCTTGACTTTGTTGGCTTCTCTCATTTCTTTGACATTCTTCTTTTTCCTTTAACTGCATCTTGAAGAGCTTCTCGGTGATCTCTTTCTTCTTCTTGTGCTTCTCCTCATAAGCTTGCAAAGATCCTTGAAGTCACTCTATTGTCACGGTCTCTAAATCTTTGGTTTCCTCAGTTGTCACAACAATATGCTCGAATTTGGGATCTAATGATCGGAGTATCTTCTCCATAATTCTCACATCTTCTAACTTTTTACCGTTTCTCTTTAAATGATTTGAAACAGCGATAACTCTAGAAAAATATTCAGAGTTAAAGAATCCTTCAAAGTGTCTCTTTGTGTTTTAGTTAAGGAATCCTCATCTTGTGATTCCTTATAGCCTTTTTCATCAACCTCCCAAACATCATGTGCTTCAAGAAGAACCATCATTTTGATGCACCAATTATCATAGGTACTCTATAACACCCCAAAATCCCAACATAAAAATTTCCATATATTATCAGAGTTAAACCCATATTCAGGATGTCACATTTCATAAAAATCACTAAACAACAATGA
>Ga0209282_1000683_pt1 | contig 16843 bp, 23 predicted proteins | sample Mtrugardesep15_FD_187529 | JGI IMG/M metagenome (GOLD analysis project Ga0209282, IMG submission 187529) | Root nodule microbial communities of legume samples collected from California, USA - M. trunc garden sep15 (SPAdes) (version 2) | ecosystem: Host-associated > Plants > Roots > Nodule...
AGTCATCAGCTCTATAAATTGTAAAGAGAATATCTAAATTATTTAATAGAAATAATGGCTGATTAGCCAAATCAAAATCCAGTTTTGTCATCAATTCACAAATCTTTCCGGCCTTTGTTAATTCCACCCTGTTTTTAAAGCCTTTATCTGCCGCATCATTTATTTTCAATTCTTCATAGTAGCCAGAAGATGCCAGCATTGACTTTTTCACATTTTCTGAAAAATTTAATATTGTTTTAATATAACTCAGGTACCCATAATGATTTGAAGAATCGTAAACTTCCGCGCCATTAATGTTTATTAGCAATTGCCTAACAAAAGCATTTCCTATTCCATTAATAAGTGATACATCTGTGTCTGTCGCAACTATGGGAACCCAATTATTACCTGACTTTTTCTGAATGCTTAACTGTAGATAAAGATAGGTTTTTGAAAGATCAACCCAAAGATTATCGCTACTAAATTTTAGCTCATAGGGCGATTCTTCTATCGAATTCATAGGAAGTATTTCTCGAACATGGGATCTAATAATACTTACATTAGTGGGAGGCACGCTAAAGATTGAAAGACTACTATGACCCGCAGAAGCGGAATTTGAGTTTATTTTTTTAACACTAGTCATTTAATAAGCTCCAAGATAATCAATTCTTTTAGGAGGACCAATTTTTGCTATTTTGATTTTACTTTTTTTATTAGAGCCTTTTATACTCTTTCTTTTCCTTCCTGTTCTCTGTTGTTTCTTATTCCGTTGTTCATACACACGATCAATCACATTTTTTAGACCTTGCTGACTTTCATTAATCAGGGAAGTTTTCAAATCTTCACCTGTAGAAAGCCTATTCAATAATCTGTTCCCGACTTCAAGCCCCTCTTTTCCCAATTCTTTTCCTATGCTTTTTCCAATGGGTAGCAGGAATCGATATAATGAGGAAAATATTGTGCCTAGACCTCCGCCTCGCTGATATGGCAAACCTTCGAAATAAAATGATCCGCCAATTTGTTTTTCAAAAAATTCAGACCAATCTTCAGAATCTGGGTCAAAAGGAAAATGAACGGTTGATATCATTTTATAATTTTTTGAAATGTAGGCAAAGAATACAATCACCGTAATTAAATGGTACTAACTTACCAGTACTTGTCCTTAGATCAATACTAATTTGGGTAATAGTTTTCTCAGTAAGTTTAAAATATTGAGGATTTAAGAAATGCTCTTCTACGAGATCACCTGGGTTACCTTTTATGGTAACGATGCGGAGTATTGGTGCGGTTTTATCTCCTATGATTGTAGGCATAATCAATTGATTTGCATAAATATATATAGTATTAATGCCGGCGCGTAAATCTGGTAGATATCTGGCTTCATTTATTTCTAATGAAAAATTATCGCCTTCCATCCCCAATAGATATTTAAGTTGAGAGCTTAATGATATACTTCTAATGAAATTTTTGTTCAAAATTATGCGAAATCTTTCTTGATTTTCATCATATTTGAAAGTGACATAATTATGTAAATTTTCAAAATTAGTTCCAGATACAAGGGTGCAATCAATCAAAATTTGACTGCCTTCTTTTCTTAGCCGTTCTCTCTCTTCTTCAATATTAGCATTAGCCATTAATTTTTCTTCTTCTTCTTTTCTCTGTTTTCTCTGCTTGCTTTCTTCTAGTCGCTTGAATAAATTCTTATGAGCTTGCTCTAAAACATCTGTTGGAACATATGCCGATTTTTTATTTGCATTTTCCTCAGCTTCTGTTAAATCATTAGGAATAGGCAAAAGGTGGGTAATATTTTTATTTTCATTAGCTGCTGTTAATGCTTCAGGAATAGGCAAAAGTTGCGTTTTATTATCAGACTCATCATCTATTTTTTCATTTTGAGAAATATTAGATGCAATATTATTTTCGGCTTTATCAATGCTTTGAGCTTCTTTATTTTCCTTCAACAAAATAGCTATTTCAGAAGATTTATTTGCACTCTCTAGCAAATCATTATATTGAGTTTCAACTGCGTCAAATTTATCCTTAATTAAATTCATTGAATCTACGAGCAATCTTTCAGTCTTTTTAGCTGTATCGGCGCTTCGCTTAGCCTCTATAAGACTATTATTATTTGAATGTCTTTGTACATCATTTTTGGCTTGCAATATTTGCAAAACCTTTTTTTGATTTTCTAAATTTTCTTTTATTATTTCTGAAATATTTGTCTTTAGTTCTTTTAATTTCTCCTGATCTTCTTCTCTAAAATTACCCGCTTCTAAAGATTTTAAAAAATTATTAAGCTTTTCTGAATAATCAGGTATTTTCTGGCTTAATTTCTTTGCATTATCCCATGATCGCTGAGCGGCTCTTTGAGCCCTGGCTAATTGCTCTGATATAGGAGAGGAATTACCCTCTCCCTCATATATTTCATCATTAATTATCACGCTTCTTCTATTTCTTTGTGATGAATTCTCATCATTTTCCTGTATTTGGCAAAGTCGTTTTGTTCCTTCTTTTAAGATGTTTTGTAATGAATTCGCTAATTCATTAAAGCTTTTATATGTCATTTTTGGAAAATATAATCTAACATTACTTCCATCGTTCCATTTAATATCCAAGTATTGATCCTCATTTGTTCCCAAATTAGGAAAGCTGAACGGGTAAATAAGATCTGTTAGAGCGACACCCCATTGCGAATTGAATTCAAGTTTTTTTGGTAACATAACTGTAAAAGAAGATGTACTATTGCCTTCTCCTTTAACATTGGAAGGTAGAAATATATAAAAAGAAGAAGACATTTCTTAATTTACTAAATTTTCCTCTGGAATCCAGGAATTGTACTTATCTCTATAGCCTATCCAGCGGACAAATATCTCTTTTATACCTTTCCTTACTCTCCTTTTTAACACTTCAACTCTCCACGTAGTTTCGGATGATGCCCTACAAAGATCATTTTCGTAAAATATACCTTTTATCTCTTCATTATTATCATCTTTTATCCTATAAATAATTGGGTATTTTGTAGTTTGTACTTTGGCGATAGTAAAAATCTCATCTGTAAATTTTGCTAATCCTTTGCTAAATGTTAATTTATGCTTTTCAATTCTAACTGTATCACCTACTTTAAATTTTGGTTTTTTATTCTTAACTTTATCATTTGAATATAGCTTTTTATAAAGTTCCGAAGCATTTTTATAATTTACTTCAATCGGCTTCATACCCGTTGTAGTATGTATCGTATTATTTATAGCATTTACGATTTCTTGAATTGAATCAACCCATCTCGTTGTACCGTTTTGACTTAGAAATTTAGTTAGACGTTCTTTGATAGTTCTTATTGCACGCTCAACTTGTGTTGCATGAAGGATTGGGTTTTCTGAGGTATATTTAATAATATCTTGCTCATTCCAATATTTCATCATAGCTTTTGAATTAAATTCATTTCCTTTGTCTGTAAGAATGTGCCAAGGTCTGATTTTGGCTCTTTCAAAGATTTTATCAAAGGCAGGAATAATATCTATAGATGTTTTAGTTTTAACTGGCTCAACATAGAGCATTCTACTCAATGATTCGATACATACAAGTAAATAATTATTCCCATCATTTTGCTTACTAAATTTCGCTAGAACTGCTAAATCGGCTGCCCAATCTGTATTCAAAAATGAAGGAACAGTTTTTAATTTCGCGCCTTTTCTTTTTACATCTCTATAAAGCGTATATGTCCTTTGTTTTGCCAGAAAATTTTCCACATCTTTTTTACTTATGGTAGGCAGATGTTTTTTAGCCTCTTCTAAAACATTATTTACCCCCGAAAAACATGCTGGAGATTTTAGATTGTAATATACATCTTTTAATATATCTTCCATAGTATTGGCTTAAATAAAATTTTCTTTTTTTGAATAAGACCTTTGCCTGACTGCTTATTTTCTATAATTTTAAATGCAGCAGGATCATTTTTTATAAGCTTATAAAGCTGATCATATCCAGGCGGCTTATTAACACGTGAACTAATATCATCTCCTCTAATCATGTAATTCACTAACTTTCCAAGATCACTTCCTTGATATGTAACATTGTTACCTTCCTTAAATATCTTATCATCCTCAGATATGCCGAACTTTTTAGAATTTCTTTTAATATATTCATATAATATGGTTTGATTTTTCTCAAATAACTGATTTCTTGTATTCCGTTTGCTACTTCCTGTCTCATGAATAAGAGAAGAAGTAGGTTTAGGTTCTTCTGTTACACTTGCTTTCCTGCTACCTGCGCTATAATATGAATTTTGATCTTCCTCACCTTCATTTATTTCTTTTTTATTTTTTTCTTTAATTATTCCTTTAATTTTTTTGTTCAATTTAATTTTTGGTTTTTTATGTACTTTTTTAGTTATAATTTTTGTGGTTTGTGTTTGATCTGGAGGGGCAATAGCTGAAAATGATGAATTGATAGCGTTCGTTATTTTCGATTCAATTGAATTTTTGTCTGATTTTTCACTAAGAATATTTTTTATTTTTTTGATAATTTGATCATATTTTGCATATTTGGTCTCATCTGTAATTGAGGGATCTGCTAAAATTTCTGCCATTTCCTTATTATAATTCAAAAGAGAAATATCATAAGGATTCATTAAAATTTTCTCCCTTTCATGTAAATTTGTATATACATCCAAAGGTATAATTATCATTTGATTAACCATTTTTAGCTATTATTGAGGCAACTGCCTGAGTAATAATAGGAATTAATAATGCAGGTAAAAATCCACCTTCTCCTTGCTGAATCAATTTTCTCACTGATTTTTCAGATCTCTTTCTAGATATGTCTCTTAAGAACATTGCATGTTTTTTAAGTCTATTTTTTTGGGTGTTATTCAGTCTGACTCTGAATTTCAATATATTTATAGTACATTCTAATATTGCTAAAATTTCGTCGGTACTAGCATTTTCTAAAAGCAAATTCCTTTCTTCACAAGATTTTATTTTGGAAATTTTTTTTAAAAATTCTAAATTATCATGAACAATTTTCATTCTAAATAAATTATGATAGGAGATTCTGAAGGAAAAATATTTGTACGTAATCGTAAATTTTCCGATGATGCTGGATGTAAATCGATCAAAATATATCCCCATTTATTATTTTCGGTTGCATTTTTATACGCTTCCATAAAAGCATTAAACGCTGTCTTAGTCGGATAAAGTTGCAGAGCAAGATTTCGAACTTGTAAATGGCCTGGAATATTTTTTAATAAAATTATGTAATGAGCATTATTTCTTGCTATTTTTATTTCTTTACTAAAAATATGCTGTGTAACAAATATAAAAGAATGTTTCCAATGATGTGAACCCCTAGTAAAAATAGAATCAAGATAAGCAGATTTAGCCTCTAGCATTAGATCATCAAAAATTATCAATGAATTTTTTGGTAAATTTTTAATATATTCTTCTGTTGGTAAACCCTGGTAGGATTTTACGCCAAAATTATTTTCAAATTCAAATATTTTTGGATCAAAAATTCCATAGCAATAAATAATCTGCTCAATTGGAAAAGAAATTAAATGTTTATAATTTTTTAATAATTTTGCAATCCATTCAGTTTTACCGCTACCCGTACCACCACTAATTATCATATTAAAAGGATGACGAAATTTTAATTCATCATCAATTATAATTGAATTTTCCATTTTTCAAGCACAATATAATTCAATTATTAAGGGTATAAATACTATTAAAAATAAAATTATTTTTCAGATTAAAATGCGTCTCATTAAATATATTTGCTATATCTTTCGCTGTAAACCCGGTCAACTACGAGCCATTTTATCCATTGCGGAAAATCGACAATTTTTGGACATGAAATTAAAAATGAAACATCTTGAATTTTACACCAATCATCTTAAAGAAAATCGGAAAGTCGACTATTTTTCATTATCGACACGAACAGCTGATACACAATACGCCTACAATGGTTTCATGGGAATAACTGTCAGTCAGCATATGTATTCACGACACCGCAAAATACTCAAACATGCGAATTTGCCTTGTGTGATGGAATTAAAAGGAGAAGAAGGAAAACATATTGATTATTGGCCATTGGAAGTATTAGTCGTATATTTCTGAAAGAAGCCTAATCTATATAAGCAATTGAAAGCTTTGAATATTTATTTTTTCAATATGGATAAAATTTTCTGTTATTTGCATCCCGATGGTGAATTATATGATGATTATAGAACAGGCGATGTAATTTGTACCCATTGTGGTCTTGTAATATTGGAAAGATGCCTAGGCCCTTATGAAAATAGTTTAATTTATAAAGAGAATTATGATAATTTCCCAAATGAAAATTCACTTTTAATTAAATTGAATGTTCCGAGTATACTTTTAGAAATCGCTGAAAAATCTTTTCTTTGTGATTCTGCAATTAAAATGGCAGCAGAAATATATGAGAAAATAAATAAATTAAAATGTTTTAAAAAAGTTTCTTCCCAAATATGCTGCGCTGTCTCAATTTTTACAGCTTGCAGAAAAATTTCTGCTCCAAGGACTTTTGCTGAGATATCAAATACTAGTAATATTCCTGTAAAAATAATTTGTAAATATTACAAAATTGTTGCTAATGAAATTGACGAAATCAAAACTTTAAGATTTACCAATAATAGCGGTCTAATTACCAGAATGATCACTAATTTTAATCTTCCATATATGGTTGAAAAAGAGGCGGAAAAATATTATAATGATTTAAAAAGAAAATACCCTAATAAATCCCCGAATACATTAACTGCTGCTTCTGTCTATTTGAGCTCTCAAAAATATGATATAAATATTGACAAAAATAAAATTGCAGAATTTATCGATATACATCCAATTACATTAATACAATTTTTAAGAATAAAAAATAATGAAAATCTAAAACATGCAAAATCCGATAGACAATTTTAGCATGGATGTTAAAATTGATTCGCTGAAAAATTCGAAACGTTCATTTACTATTTGCAACCATCTTCGGTTTGCTTCTTCTTTTTCTTCCCAAGTTCTTTGGCTTTCATAAAATGAGACAATGTCAAGAATGCGTTGTAGATATCGATCCAAATTTCCATTTGTAAAAATGGCTTCTAAATTAAATTTGTTTTAATATCTATTAAATATTTACCTCTTCGTATGTAATGATTCGCCGATTGTCGAAATTGAATGTTGTTCATTTCGCATTTGTCAATTATGGTCATAATTTTTGAAACGGCAGATTTGCATTCTGCAAAATTTTCCGGCAAAAGAAGCCCTTGATATGTCACTATTTCTTCCGCAATCAATATTAGCTTGTATATGAAGAGAATTAGATGCTTGGCCATTTTGTATTCGTGTGTTGGGTGTTCCCCTACATCGAATATTCCAAAAAGTGTTTGCGGATTTGTAGCAGAAGATTCTAGAGCATTGCAAATTGGACTGCCACAGACCGGGCATGCATTATTAAAGGGGCAATCATCAAGACCGCAAGGACAAAAATTATTCATTTTTTGTGATTTGCTTACGATCGCCCCTATGTTGCGTTTATATAGCTTCAGAAAATTTTTTATCTAAGAAAAATTTTAAAATGCTAGGAAATATAATATTATTTCATTGAATTTTATATAATTATACTCGATACATTTTGCTTGATTGACACGAACTGGCACTTATTAACAAGTTTGATAATTTAGAATGCTGTTTTGAAATTTCTTATCAGCTCCTTTTGAATTTATTTTTATTATAACGTTGACATTTGATTGAATTTCTTTGAAAATAAAATAGTTTTTTCTTATAATTTTCTTATCTTCTTGTGTATGTGATACTGAATGATACAGAATTTTAATAATGGATTCAAATTAATGACATATGATTCGCGATTCAAATGTTTCTTATCAGATATAGACGAAATGAAAGATATATTTTAAGAAACATATTCGAATTTTTTAATTAATTCGTTGAATCAATATAAATTTTCAATGAAAACAGAATAAAAGGAATCTGGAGCTGAATCTTCTTGAAAATTTGGATATAAAAAGCGGGAATAAATGTATAATTTCATTTATTTAATTATATTCGCAAAATGAATAAATACAAACGTTCTTTCTCCTCTGCAAAACTCTATTCAAATATGAAACCACTTTCAACCTTTGAGGATTTGGTTAATTTCGATGATGAGGGCATCAACTATTTTACAGTAAAATGTCAAATAATTGGCTTAAAATATTCATTATATCCGGTTAGAGAAGAACATCAAATTCTATAAAAATTAAAAATTAAGGCATGCGACAAGAAAGCCGATTATGGTAAATGCAACAAAAAAATGGTGGAAAAAACAAAGGGAAGCTTCCAATGCCCAAAGTGCTATAACGAAAGTGAAAAACCCGAACATGCAATCATCTTAAACATGGAAATAGAAGAAATTTTTGGAAAAGATAAATTGTGGTGCACTTTTTTCTCGGCCCTTGCAGAAAAAATTTGCGGAATTTCGGCCCAAAAATTGAAAATTTTGGAGGAAGAAAATTCGGGAAAGGTCATCGAAAAAATATTCGATGAACTCAAAGAGACTGGCCAATACATATTACGAATTCGAAAGGACAAAATGGATGAAGGAAACGTAATTTATTTTTAAATTTACTAAATTTGAACTTTTAAAAATAGAATTATGTTGTTACGGATTTTCGCCTGAAGAAAGACGAGGAGGAGCCTTCTCTGAAGAAACGACAATTTAATGACGAAGAGGAGGATAGAGATGATGAGCCCACAACAAAGAAACTCTCAACTATAGAAGAGGAAGAAGAATAAGGCTTATGCTATTTTATTACAAATGTTATATTTTATTAAAATTCGATTTCCATTTTTATTTTAATTTGATAAAAATCCAATTTTATTAAATTGTTATATTTTAATAATTCTAAAAAATTTGAATAAATAAAATTGCGTATCATCTTGTACCACTTTAATTTTTTCCTTTGAAGAATGGTCTCTTAATGTCCTAGCTAAAAAAAACTTATCAATTTTTCCTTTGTTTTTCTTCCTTATTGCGGACCTCTTCTTGTTGTGGTTTTGTCTAGTAAAAAACTTATCAATTTATTCTTTTGTGCTCGCCCAATTCGGTTCTGCTAAAAAAAACTGCTCTCCACATTAATGGTATTTTGAGGTTTGTTTCTTTTTATTTTCTGCAGAAATTGGTGTCATTCCGTGTCGTTTTTTCTTCTTCATCAAAATTGTTTTATAAAATTTTGCTGACCATTCTCAACTTATCTTGAAATTTGGTCTTCTTTTTTCTTGTTAATTTTTCACGTGTATGGAAATATATAAACCTTCTGTTTTTCTTGTATTTATTATCATTTTTATAATCAATATGAGTAATTTAATTTTAACCGCTTCTAACGGTCTTCATAATCTCCAAATTACTACTTTCAATAGCCCGATTGTGTGGTATCCCGTGAATTTCATCTCAAATTTGGTGGAATTACAAAATTATGTTGCCACTGTCTTTCGTATTAATGGCGAATGGAATGCGTTCCATATGTTATTTTGGGTATTTTATTTTTAAAATTATTTTAATGTGGTTTTAATTAGAATCCTTTCCAAATTGCCTTCGCAACATTTGTCCGCCTGGATGAAGAAGCACTTCAAAATGGGATTATGCATTTTTCCTCATTTGAATTCCCTGCTTTGGCTCGATATGGAAAGCCGACATTGGATTTTTTCACCAATCGTTTTCAAATTTATCATCAATGCCCTTCGCCCATCAGCATTTTTTCACTTCGTCAATATTCGGACGATGAAGAATTTTGGAAATTTTCAATGCCAATTGTTGCAGGCATTTGGACAGAATGGCATGAATATGAAAAGGGCTATGGATCTTTTGATATTTTTTTGATTGATGTTCTTTGCTTAATTGAAAAATTGGAAATTGGAAAAAGAATTGAAATCGAAATAATGGTAGAAAGAAAATATTTTTTAACGGAAAAACAAAAATTTAAGGGGCATCTAAATCGTATATCCGGATATTCAACTGGCGTTGGGGCGTATCTTCTTTCTGTATTGGATTGGTTTTCAAAGAGCCTTGTACCGATGATGAATGCCGAGGACCATGATGTGATTTTTGTTCGTTACCGAATGGTGGATATCCCGATTGAAGATGAGGCTTTTGGCGAAAATGGGGTGGCAGATATAGTTGGAAATGGGGTTGCGGCATTGCCCGAGATTCCGGAAGAAGCTGAGGAATTGGTGCCGGCTGAAGCCCTGGAATGGGCTGCAACGAAAGGCTCTCGCCGACGTGCATTTATGGAGGCAATGGAAAAGATGAAAAAGAAGAATTGAAATGGATAAAATAGATGGGAAAATGATGAAAAATAAATATGGAAATATTATAGCATTTATTTTATATATTTAATACAAATATTTTTTTATATAATTAAAATTTTAATTAAAGAAATGGTAAATTATAAAAATATATAGAATGGAGTAATGAATATAAAAATATATAGATTATGGAATTTAAAATAAATTATGAATATTTAAAATGTAATAAAACAAATAGAATTAATAAATAATTAATAAGATATGAATTTAAAGAAATACAAATATATGAATAGATAATTAAATAAAAGAATAAACAAATAATTATAGATGAAATAATAATAATGTATTTACATTATATTTGATAATTTGGATAAGAGGGAAGATTGGAATTGAGGCATTTCCTCTTCGAATTCGAAGTTCCGTCTATCGTGTTAATTTGAAAAATTATTTATCAAAAATTATTTATAATAAATATATAATTTATGAGAATAATTCCATATATCCAAATGGTAAAATTGTCATCTGCTGGTTATCATTTTCCTCTATTTTGAGTATTCCTTTTTTGCAAATTGGGGAATAAGTTTTGACTTGTTGCCGCGTTGTTATTATTGAAAATTTATCCGGGTTTATCCTGCTATAAGAGAGCTGCACTGCTTGAGAATTACCATAATTCATGATCATTTCCTTCAGTTTTTCATAATGAAAATTAAATTTTCCGGTTGTTTTGGCATCCTAAACTTTTTTTTTGAATTTATATAATATTCTTACCATGGTTATCCCTCTCAATTTTTCAATAAATTTATATTTTGACGGATTTTCTTTTTCTCGCATTTTTAAACCATACTGCTTTGCACCAGCAGATATGTATTCAACGATTTCATAATCTATAAACAGAAATAAATTTTAAAATATTTGAATTTACCTTCATACTCAATAGTCATTTCACCCAAAAATTGACCAGCTACCAATGGAGGCCCTTTTGATTTTAAATATTTTATAATTACACTATCCTATAAAATAAATAAATGAATAATTATAGAGTAAAATCTTACCGTGTCTGTATATAACAATTCGGATGTCCCATCCTCCCGCTCAACATCTTCCATAAATTTGTATAGATGGAGTCTCGCCGCCGCTGTAGTCCATCTAAAGAGACAAATTTCTATTAAAATATTAGTAAAGTTATTACAAAGAAATTAATATATTTGCACATTTGTGCTCCTCTACGAAACCATCCTTTGGCTTATGAACAACGCGCAATACTTTGGCTTCGTCATCCATTTTAATGATCATGCTAATTTCTTTTCGATGGTCAAATATTAAATCATAATATTTCGAAGGGGTAGAAATTATTTCGGATGAGCTGTAGTCGTTTTTCATGGAGAATTTTCCCCATAAGCTGTTTAAACATCTAAAGAAATTTAAATTTTATTAGAAAAATAAAAACATACAATTTTGAGAGACTTCGCAAACCCGCATTGAATGAAATATTTTTCGGGTCAATTTTAATTCCGTATAAATCATCATAATTTTTCACAAATTGCTTTTGTAAATCTTCATTTTCTTCATATTTTTTACTTGGCCATCCACTTGCTTCGACTTTTATTTTTAAAAATAATCGCACATAATCCTAAAAATGAATATAAAATACTCAAATTAATCTAAAAACCTTGAATAAGTCACTATCCCATTTATCTTCTGTCCATTTCCAAATACGATAACACAAATCAATTTTATAACCTTTTTCCAAAGCCTTTAATATTGTTGAAATTATTTTTAAGAAAATATATTTACTTTTTTCAACTCCATGTGTGTGAAAACTCCAACCCAACTTCTTTCAATATCAGAATGCTTGCATTTATGAAAACATGGCTCGTCTCCGTGTTTACAAATTGGCGTTTCATCGCAAAATTTTCTAGCGCATTTTGAACAAAGTGGAAATAAAAGCCTTAAAAAATATTAAATAATTTATGAGTTTAAACCTGTCATCTGTTCTATAAGGAAGAACAGGAAGGAAGAGGTTTTTTGGAGGTATGACTCGAACCTAAAAATTTTATATATTTTTTATAAAAATTTACTTTACATTGAATAATCCTTTGTCTTTCAAATCATTTGGATGATTCCAGTCACAGTTATAATTTTCGGGAATAATAATTTCGGGTACACCAACGGGATATTCGCATGTAAAATTAATGAATCTTAACAATCTTATTTAAATAAATATTAGAATTTTAAATACGGATATAAGCTGACAATATCGGCCATCATTATACCATAATTCTCATCTGCGGCAGCATATAAGCGAGATGGTCCAGTTCTCCCTAATTCCAAAATGTTTTTTAATTAAATACGAAATTACCTCCAAAATAAGCTGTTCTTGGATCAATTCTGCCTTTAGCTGGCGCCTCTCGGAAAAATTCTTTCATTTCCGCATTCGCTTTCTTTTCCTCTTTAATTTCATGCCCCCAAATTCCAATTACAGTCATCCTCCTTCCAATTTCATCCTCCACTGATTCCAGCCTTTTCTTTCTTTCCATCCATTGCTGATTACATTCACGAGCAGAAAGTTTATTAATCATAATTGATGAAGGATTGAAACATTCGAGACATCCATGTACATAGCAGCCTAGCACTTCATAGGCAACATGGTTTTCCTGGTCATATCCATCAACAAAATGATTTTTGCCGTCAAAGATAAATTTCTTTTCAATTCCCTTGCCACCATGCATTATATTCAGGCCATCTTTATGTTCAAGCCATTCCAAATATTTTATCGCTTCGGGACTTTGTCGCCAATCTCGCTCATATCTAATTATACGATTAAAAAATTAAAAGAAATTTTTAAGTTTATTACCCCTTTTCTGGAACAATAGGTATTGGTTCTTTTCCTTTTCTGTTCATAAAATTTCCCCGAAAAATGTTGACACAAATTCCAGCTATCGTCTGGCTATCTTTTATTGGGTCCATGGTTCCGGGTTTGTCCACATATTTTACTTCGTTATTTTCATAAATTGCTTCCTGAATTACACATCTCGAAGTGATATCAATAATAATTGATCGCAATTTAATCATTGCCTGCAGCAATATTTCTGTATCATTTTCACCTAAAAATAATTATTATAATAATTATAATTTTATTTATTTACAATAAATCCGAAGTTGGTCCTTGAGTGAAAAGGGAGTAAAATAATTTTCATTATGCCATTGACGAAATTTTTTCAACTTTTCTTCTTTCATTGCTTCCCAACAATACATATCTCGATCCGGCAAATGCGTCAGTACTTTATTGTAATTTTCTCTTTTATCTAAAATTTTGTAAATTCTCTAATATTCAAATTTATTTTTACTGAATAAATGTGGGAAGAATTGTTTTGGAGTACAATCCAATCCGAGCGTTTTCGGCAGGCCATCGAGAGGTGAGCTGACTAGACGATATGAATCACGAAATATAATCCGATGATATAATTTGTTCCCTCTCAAATTTATTTCGTAGATTTTGCAGCCATTTATTGTTATTGAAGGGTTGAAAAGATTGCATAATTTACATATCTCTTGAAGCACAAAATGATGATCCTGAATAAAAATTTACAGAATTGTAAGAAATTATTTTATACATAATGGCCTCCAGCATGGGCATATGCAATAGTCGGCACATTATTTGAAAATGCCGTCACCAACCATTGGACAAAAGATCGCAATGGATTTTCACATCCTTCTAATTCACTCCAGCTTCTACTTCTAATTCCCTCATTGCCTTGTTCATGCGTATCTTCATCATTTTCCTCTTCTTCAATGATTCTCTTCCTCCTGCTTTTCTTTTTCAATTTTACTTCTCCAATTTCGTTACAATATTCACAATCGATATTTATTTTGCCCAAACAATCTGTACAAGTCCATTTTACAGAAACAAAATTAACGCAGTGTTCAAATATTTCTTTTAATTCAGTAGGAGTATCTTGAGTTGATTCGAAGTCAAATGCCTGCAAAATTTAAAAAATAAATTGATAATATTAATTTTTATACAAGAATTCTATAGCGTGGTATCCTCTCTTTTGGGCAATATTTCTCAATATGGCATTCTCTTCCTCGAGAATGATGTGTAAAGCATTTTCCGCAGAAGGGTTCCTCACAAATGTGGTCTTTTTTGCTTGTTTTTTGATAAGTTGTTTTACAAATTGGACAATATTTATATTTCCAACAACAGCCCGTTTTTGTGTGATTTTCATAACATTGTTGACTTGAAAAAATACGATGGCATTTTGTGCAGTTTTTATTGTAGTTTTGTTCGGGTTCACAGGGATATTCAGGACCAATTTTTCCACATCCCTTGCATCTAAACATATATGTATAAAATTTTTGAAGATTTTTACCTGGCCGGACAATCTATTCCATGATTGACCGGATTGATATATGTATCAGCACAATCAGCACAATACTTTGATTTATTTTCAGTAAAACGAAAAAAGGTTTCAAGGTGTTTTATTGCATTCCAATGTCCATTTTTCAAGTAAACAACTACATTATATTGTCTCTTATGATTTGGTCCAACCCTGAAAAAATTTTTTTAATATTTAAAATTTTTATTACCATATTGGCATTTTCCCTGTTTCGTCGCTAAATGCAATTATTCTGTACATGTTTGGATAGATTTTGTCGTAAAATTTTTGAATTAATTCGAGCTCTTCAATCCCATAATCATTCATATTTATTGGAATTTTTGCCGCTCTCATAATTTGTAGGCCTAATTCTCTTTGACGTTGTTCGTTATTTTTTAATTTTTCAAATGAAGTGTAGCGCATTAATTGCCACGGTGGCATTTTATTTTCTTTAATTAGTCTTTGGTTGAATTTTTCATCATGATAAAGCCGGCCTAATTCTAAAGCAATTGGAAGACACAATTTTTCCTTAAAAACATATTAATTCATGTATTTAATAGTTAACATGCCTGGGGCAAAACTCTTATAATCTGATCTTCATCAAGACCAAAATATGCAAAAACATCGGTATTTTTGCTAATTGTTCCTCGTCCGGATCCCCTTGGAGGAGCCACAGTTGTGATATAGACGGTAATTGCAGCTCTCATCAAATCCACTGTATCCAATGAAGCTCCAACTTTTGCCATTTTGTGAACTATTGCTTCAGGCGAATTTTGTTCAGGTTCGCGTAGTGGTATTTCAATAGGCCTGTCTAGCCCATCAGCAAATAATAAAACACTATATTTCACAACTTTTCCTGGGGTTTTTTCAATTGCCGTGTCGATTAATTTACCAAAAATCTAAATAAAAATTGAAAAATATTTATAAAAATTTTAATACTTTTTTTAAATCTCCTTCCGGATCGCCAGAAAATGAGCGAATGACGAATTTTGTGACATGATTATAAGTGTTGTATCGCTTGTATTTGCTGATGTATGAATCAATCTCTCTGTAGACCAATGCGTTTTGTTCCCCTTCTTCATTTAATTTTTCCTCATTATTTTCTGAATATCTTCTTCTTCGTTTTATTTGCTCAATCGGTTCTTGGCATTCTTTTGGCTCCGAATGACATCTTTTTAATGATCGCTTAGATTTATAATTCATCTAAATAAAATTAAATTGGATAAATTAAGAATTTTTAAAAACGAAATAAAATTCGATGAAAATTGATTCTTTTATAGAGCCGCTTATCAGTATTTTATGTATTTCAACGAAATGGCTGTATCAATTAGATTCATTTGTATCAGAAGACTTATTTTTCCCAAATAAATGATTTCAAAACGGTAACATTCAGTTCCTGGTACTAGTCTCTTCTTATCTTGATTTCCTTATCAGCTGTCAAATATTTTTAAATTTTACATTCCTTTAATTATATGAAAAATTCTAAGATTTTCTCTAATGCAGCTTGGACAGAATTTAAAAGAAATTATTTTATGACCATCTTCTATATCCTTTATGTTTTCGTTAATAGAACAATTTATCATTCGTTCATGGCAACTTTTACAAGCATAAAGTTGAAAGCATGTTCTAGGAAAAGTAAGGAAGAAAATTTCATTTTCTATATTTTCAATTTTTTGTTCTGCCTCTTTGGAATCAGGAATTGATAAATTGGAAGGATTAATAATTACAGGATTATTAATTTCTGGAGGGGAAATACTTTCAGGAGAATCAGGGATTTTATTTATATCCACCATTATTGAATGAATTAAAAATATATAGCTTGATACATCAAATGAATATTTTAAAGTCTTTATATACCTTGCCAAATCAGCAACATCAATAGAGAATTGGCAAAGTGCCAATAATTCTTAATTAAATCTTTTCTGAATTAATTTTATATGGGACTGAGGCAAATTGGGGGGGGGGGGTGGAAATCATAAAATTTATTTAAATATTCCATTGACATTTTTTTAAAATTCTGGACAAAAAATGTCCAGAAAAAATGTCAAGATGAGTAAAAGTCAACTATATAATATATCCCCTGGGACAGAGCCTCTCACATTGTGGACCGTGGAAGCCTGAAAATGAAACGTTGGTAAGGCCCATTCCATTCAGATTAGCCTAAGTTTTGTTTTTAAAATT
>Ga0209282_1000684_pt1 | contig 16832 bp, 10 predicted proteins | sample Mtrugardesep15_FD_187529 | JGI IMG/M metagenome (GOLD analysis project Ga0209282, IMG submission 187529) | Root nodule microbial communities of legume samples collected from California, USA - M. trunc garden sep15 (SPAdes) (version 2) | ecosystem: Host-associated > Plants > Roots > Nodule...
AATCACAATTTTAAAAAAAAAAAAAATAGATTTTGATACAAAAATCAAAGCAACAAAAATAAAGAAAAAACATACATGAATATGAGAAAAAAAATTGTCACTAAAATTGTTGAAAAATAATTATACAAATATAATTTCTCTTTCCGATAAATAATATAATTATTTTTGTGGAGACCGATCGGGAAATGCTAAATTATTCTCTATCTCATCTCAAAGATGTGGGAGTTTCAGAGAGGCATACGTAAGATAGTCAAATTCCATCTCTTCTGAATGGAAATTTGTCGGTGGTGTGCATGTGCCGCCATTCGAATCATAGACATAGACAAATTATATTAAAACCAAGAGAATAATTGTTTGCCTTATAGTCTTAAATTAAATAATAACAATAGCATTATGTATCCAAATATTCAACAAAATGAAAATTAATTTAGTCAAGAACCAATTTTCGCTTGATTACAATTACAATCAGATAGAATATCCAGAATCTAATTATTAATATTGTTCTTGTTGGTCTTTTTTCATATTTATATAGAAATAAAAAGACAAGTAACAAACTGAGTCACTAATTGTGTCTAAATGACAAAATCATCTTAAATATAACATCTTTAGACTTAGATGACGCTATATTATTATACATGACATATTGAATTCTTTATACAAGGTCTAAATTTTATATCCTTGACTCCTTGTTGATTATTGATGCTGCTAATATAGAAATCTATCTTTTATCTTTATTCAAGTACAAAAATGGGAAATAAGAAAGACACATCACACTTACATATAGAGCCGAGACAAGACACAGAATAAGGATAAAGTATGAACATGAAAACATTAAAAAGAAAAGGACAAGATAGAGGTGGTAGTGGTAATAATAATAGTAATAAAGTAGAAATGAAAATAACATAATATGAAGAATAGGGAGGGACCATAAAGTTGGTAGTTAGCTGCTAGCTAATGTCTTAGTGTAAAAATGCCAAGGGCAACAAATGCATATAAAAGCATCAAATAGAGTTTACCAAACACCAAATGCCAGCTTAAGGGCAATTTTCAAAAGGAAGTTGGTATTTTTTCTTTATTGGAAAGTATCATAAGAGGCGCATCTCTATAGAAAGGTCATACAAAATTATCAACTTGAGGTAATTATATTAGAGGTATTATCAGATATTAAATATAAAATTCAAACTTTGAATTATTGCATTGTGAACATATACTTCTTCTGTTAAACACAAACTTTATAAATGAAAACAAACAAATTTGTTGAAGGTTTATGAAATGATCTATATGTAATGTATCGGCCGTAATATTTCATACTCCAATTAAACGTAAACAAAATGTCTAACCATTCATGTGATCTAAACTACATTAATATAAATTATGAAAATGCTTTTCAAACATAAACCAAAACAAACAGATATTGTATAAACATACAATTTTCGTTTTTAAATTATTTCTCTCTTTCACCTAACATCAACATTTATATAGATTATATTGTATACGTTATATGTGTATTATATGTGTACGGTGTTGTGTGTTTAAACAAGACACTTTATATAGATTAATGCTACAAGATAAGATTGTGGGACCAAGATTGTCTACCTTTAGACTTGTTGGGTGACTTTGATGAAGAGTTTTAGTTGTAGGGGGCCATGAAGAGAGTAAATGTTATAGGCTTATAGGAGGACAAATAAAAAAAGGGTCCTTTTCATTTTATCATTTCAAGATGAAGGTTGCAAAAGAAGGATCGAAGTTATGCGTAAGCCATCAAATTAGTCCTTTTTTATTGTATGTCGTTTCTAAATTAGGGAGTATTTGATTATATTAATATTTTAAACTAATCATTAATTTTGTAAAAAGTTTCTCAATTAGGTATCTCGTCGTATGACAAAAACATGAAAATATAGATTTAATTTAAAAACTTTTTTATAAAGTGTTTGAAGCATTAATAAAGCCACCGACTAATTTAAAAACGACTTACAAATACATAGATTAATTTAATGATTTAATCTCCAAGTTATCAACTCAAAATAAATCAATCAAAAAATAGCTTATTTTTGATCGATTTTGAGTAAAGCAAAAACCGATTGAAAAATATTTTTCGATAGGTTTAATTGTTATCAAAATATACATTCTGCCTTAACCCTAAACCTATCGATTAAAAAACACTTTCTAATAAATTGAGAGGTTTTGAACCAAACATGAATAGCCTATGGATGAATTTCCTTTGATGAATGTCACTCTGATGTGAGTCTGTCACCATACCATACCCACCTCTTTTGTTCCTTTCCAACTCTATGTAGTCCCAACTTTCTATTTACTTACCCCAAAAACAATCTCACCTGACCTCTCTCTCTCTCTCTCTCTCAGAAGCTTCTCCCCCCCCACTAAAATAAACAGGTTTTTTGCTTTTTCCCTCATGCAGATTTCTTCTTTTAGTTTAAAACCTTAGATTTTTCACTTTCCTTTTATTTCCATTTATTCAATTCAACTTTCATTGTTTCTGCACTTTTGCTTAATATTGCTGCAATCTTCAGGGAACATGGGAGTTTGTTTGAGTGCTCAAATCAAAGCTGAAAGTTCTTTTAACACTGGTATAATGTTCTTCAATTTTCATCCTTTTTTTTTCCTACCATTTTCATGTGCTTTATGGCATTCATTTGAGTTTGAGTCCTTTTGATGTTTATTGCTTTTGGGTATTCTTAATTTCCTTTTATTTCTTCAAAGTTTGAACCTTTATGTGTTTTCTAAAAACAAAATATGGAGAATTTTACCTTGTTTCTCAGTTTCAGTATTAAAAAAGTTCCTTTTGCTTTGTTTTAATGATAATTTGTTTTGTTAAAAAGATATTAGTACTTTGATCAAGTGGTATTGTTGATGCTCAATCTTGAATATTTTCTTCATAAAGTGCCAAATTTGATTCATTTCATTGTATAAACACAATTGAAGATCCGGTTTGATAGCTCAATGTATGTTACATTTCATGTGATATTCATAAAGGTTTGATTGTAATGGATATATGAACATGGATCGGTTTGGCAGGGTTTAATTCAAAGAACTCAAATTCAGCTGGAAATGATATGAGTAGCACAAACAGTAAGGTTTCAGCTGCATCAGTGCCTCCGACTCCTCGGAGCGAGGGAGAAATCTTGCAGTCATCAAATTTAAAGAGCTATACCTTAGCTGAACTTAAGTCGGCTACTAGAAATTTTCGACCGGATAGTGTGTTAGGAGAAGGTGGTTTTGGATCAGTTTTTAAGGGTTGGATTGATGAGAATACATTGGTTGCTGCCAAACCGGGTACTGGCATAGTTATTGCTGTTAAAAGACTTAATCAAGAAAGCTTCCAGGGTCACAGGGAGTGGTTGGTGAGTTTAATCTACTTATTTAAATTATTTGCTTTTGATAATTAAGAAGCAGATAGTTTCTTAATTATCAATTGTTTGATCAACTGCCAAGGTACTATGGTTAATTAATGATTCAAAGAAACAAATTTCAAGTTATTTTGCCTCAAGATGATTGTAACAATCGCAAGTGCTTATGTTAGTGATTATATATGATGGAAAAATTAAGAGGTGTTTATATTTGGGGTTGCAGACAATACATGTTTGCCTTAATATGTTTTTGTTTTCACTTTTAGGCTGAAGTCAACTATCTCGGACAGTTTTCTCATCCTCATTTAGTAAGATTGATTGGTTATTGCCTTGAAGATGAACACCGTCTTCTCGTCTATGAGTTTATGCCTCGTGGAAGCTTGGAGAATCACTTGTTCAGGAGTGAGTTATTATTCCGTTCCCATCTTTTCCCTTAGTTTTTAACTTCGGAAGAAGTTTGTTTAACATTAGCAATATCATTGAAATTTGAAACAGGAGGATCATATTTTCAACCTCTTTCATGGAGCCTCCGTCTGAAGGTTGCTCTTGATGCTGCCAAAGGGCTTGCATTTCTGCACAGTGCTGAAAATAAAGTGATATATAGGGATTTTAAGACTTCAAATATCTTGTTGGATTCCGTATGTAGACTTTTAGTCTTTTACTTTCAATCATTAGTAAAAGAAATAGGGTTGATAAATGTAAGAGATTATTTGGAAAACATGTTTGAAACACATTTCTTGATTTGATTGCAGGATTATAATGCAAAGCTTTCTGATTTCGGGCTGGCAAAGGATGGTCCAACAGGTGACAAAAGTCACGTCTCCACCAGGGTAATGGGAACCTATGGATATGCAGCTCCTGAATATCTAGCTACAGGTACTTTTGAGTTCTTGTTGCTGAACCATTTATGTTTCAGGTTTTTAGCTATTTTGGTTAATAGCTGAAAACATTGTTACTGTAGGCCATCTTACTACTAAGAGCGATGTCTATAGTTTTGGAGTTGTCCTGCTTGAAATGTTATCCGGTAAGAGGGCAGTTGACAAGAATAGACCATCTGGACAACACAGCTTGGTGGAATGGGCTAAACCCTATCTCGCTAACAAACGGAAGGTTTTCAGTGTGTTAGACAGTCGGCTCGAAGGACAGTATTCATCAGATGAGTCCTACAGGGTAGCCACACTTGCTTTGCGATGCCTATCAACAGAATCCAGGTACAGGCCCAACATGGATGAAGTTGTTAGAATTTTGGAGCAGCTCAAGGTTCCTGATGTGAATGTAAATCGTAAGCGTGCTCGGAGAAAAAGTGCTGATGATGTTAACCGTGTGAGGACTCACACATCTTGTTCTAGTGCCAAGACTCACAGATCTTATCCACGTATCACGTTGTCTCCTCTCTATACTTGAAATGGCAGATACACACAACCTTTCAACTTGGCAGAATTGAATGTCCTGTGGCCAGACTAGGGAAAGCACCATGCATGATTTGCCGGTGATCTTGTCATAAATACTAGCACCTCTGTACTGTACATATCATATTCCAGCTAATATATTCAAAACCAAGCTTCTCTTAACATTTCTAGATGAGATTGTTGATGTTCAGCAATTAATATCGAGTGTATTTTGAGCTATGTAACACTGACACTTCGCATTAAAGGCTATCCGACATGTGGTTACTTTCATTTTTTCCATTTTCTAATATTATCTGTGTCTGTCTGTGTCGTCGATGCTTCACAGGTTTTGAGTTCTGTCAAATTTTTGTAACTACTACAACTAGCTGGGTATGTAGGTACTTTTGTATCATTGCTATGGTTAGCTAATTTTTGTTAGTGTATGTGCTGGGGTGATGTCGTTTTTCCTAATCTATTTTGTAACACATGGTTGCCATAGTATATATAGTACTAAATATATTTAAGGGTTGATGCTATATTCTATTTGTATTGATTCTTTCATGCCTGATTTCATGTATACATAATTCTGTCTATAAATGAAAACATTGGCCAAGGTTTCTTTGCATCTTTATGTGAAGGAACTGATGAAATTGATGTGGAATATGATACATATTTGTATATGTAACTGTAGTTCACTGTATGTTGTGTTTCAAGTACAGTGAGGGACGGTTAAGTCAAGAACCTTGCCCTACCAGATAATTATGTGGTTGCAAAATCTTTTGACTTTGGATAGTACTTCCACTCCACATGAATCTCTATGTTATTTATTAATTTGGATTCTTCTGAGATTTGTCAAACCGTACACCTTTTTCTCTTTGACGAATGCCAAAGAAATTGTCAAACTCGTCTTTACTTGATAGTGGCTATACATTCCAAGATAATTTAAAATGTTGACATTTCGGGCACTGAAATAATTATCATAAAAAGTGGCTGATATTATAACACAAAAAATAAATAAAGTGGTTCATAAATGGAATTGAAGCATTAACTAAAATAACATTGTGTTAGAACAACAACTCCTAACAGAACATATGAGCCATACCCAACACATTTTATTTTACACACAGTCTTTCTCTGGTACCCCTTCCATTCAGACATACAAGCATTTTAGTAGGTTGGTTTTAACTCTCTAAGGTTAGGATACGCTATCTAGTTGGTAGATAGTATATTTGGAGCTTGAGTTTTGTGTGGAGTTGTTGCGGTGATATTTTTGTTAGTTTTAATTTAAGTTAGTTGAGATAGAAAGTAGTTAAATAGTTTGGTTTGTTAGCTACTTTTAAGCAAGTTTGTTAGTTTTGTCTGATTACTTGTTTAACAAGTAATGTGTTTTAGCTTGTATATAAGGATGATATAGATCAAATTTCATAACTAATGAAATACAACATGTTTACAATCAATAGAAAACTTTTCTCTCTCAATTTCTCAATTCACTCTTAGAAAACAGATATCTTACGCAACAAGTTCTTATAGCTACGCTATCAATTTCTGAATGAAATTGTATATAAATTTTATGGATTTCAATTATAATATTTTAGTTAATATTCTCCCCTCCCTCAATATTTTTAGCAAGATCCACCACTGTTTCGGTATAATTCTACAGCATCGGAAGGTGAGGGAGGCTTCATGTCTTATTGGTGCTCTTGGAAGTGTCTAAGGAAGTTGTAATCTTGTGTGATTATAGTGAATTTTTTTTTGGAGGTGCAAGGGGACCGGAGTAGCTTCGGATCGCGGTGGGGTGAACCAGGATTACTCTTTGTGTTGCTCTCTACTCTCTTCTCTGTTTATCTTTTCTTTACTTTGCTTTAGTTTCAAACTTAGAAAAAGATTTTCAGAAAATACCAACATAATTCAACCCATTCTTCTTGTATTTTTCTCACCTTCATTGTTATCAAACTATTTCATGGCGTTTAATGTATGCTCAAGACCAACAAATTAAATAGATGTGTAATATTTAAAGTTGAGTTAGTCTAAAATTATGAAACAAAACCTAAATTAGCAGTTGAACTAAAACACAAACATTCTTTAATAGGGTAAATATTTCAAAAAGAATAAATAGAATGTGTTGAAGTACATAGTATGCTGAATTGATTTGGCTGAAGATTTCTCGGTGGAGTAAAACTAAAAGGTTGAAACAAGTGAAAACTATATCATTTCAAGAAACTCACGAAACTGTTGACTCTTTTTAAAAAAAAGTTACTTACTAGGATAAGATTATTAAAAAAAAAAAGTTAATAATATTATTGATAGATAAGATGAGGACATGAGTAACAGCAACAAGAGGGTTATTTACCCAAACAAATATAAATAGATGTACAATTGTAATTTTTGGAATAAATAGAAGTCTGAGATGTGGTACAAATAAATAATATAAATAGAACAAAAAAAAGGGGGATATGACTTTTTTAATGAGGGCATTAGGGGAGATTGAACTTTTTTTTTTTTTTGAATAAAAGGGGAGATTGAACAATTAATACGTATCCTTGAGCCGTTCAATACATTAAAAGTGGCTATGCATGCAATCTTCACATAGATTACCTTGTGCATTAAACCAAGCAAAATTCACACAAATAAGGATCAGTTGGCGGGTTAGGCCAACCAGTTTTGCTAATCAGACTGCTTAAGATTTTAATTAAGTAAGATTATGCTCTTCAACTTGCTTGAGATAAAGGATACCATAGGCTAAATTTCTCATGAATATGACTCGAGTATTGCAGTATTTTTGGTTAATAAGAGGTGTCCCTTATCTCATCCTTGTTTTTCTATTCTCTCCCTAATTAACCGCCTTATCATGAAGGATTGACAGGTTATAGTTTCTCATATTTATAGGTAGGAAAACAAGGTAGCTGATTGACTTGCGGGTTATGCCCTTTCAATACCTACGGGTACTTACTATTTAGATTGTCCACTATCGGGTTGTGTTAACCTTTTATGGCAGGATGCAGCCAATGTCTATCTTAATCTTCGTGTTCGTATGTAGTTTGGCCTAACGATCTCCCTTGTATCTGGAAAAAAAATGGTATTTGAAATTGTACGCAATGTTAATATTAATATGGCTAAAATATGTTTTTGGTCCATGTAAATATGGTCAGTTTGAGGTTTGGTCCTTGCAAATATAGTTTTTTTAATATGCCATTGCAAAAAATTGTCTTTCAAAATAGTCCATGGGCCCATTCAGTCAAAAACTGTTTGTGATTTATGTGTACTCTTAAGCGAATTTGCAATAGTGTCAACTAGTATGCAGGTACCAATTCGCGGTTTGCAACATGTCAAAAGAATTATGTGATTATGATTTGAACTTTGAAGATAATCTCCCCATTATAGCATCACATTTGAATATGAACTAATGAAATTGCACCATATTGAGTTTTGTTCATTTTCTTAAACAAAAATGGTATGTGGATGCTCTAGAAGAATGTATACACCTTTAGAGAAAGTGAAGACGAGATTGATGTACTGTCTCTCTCTTATTGTTTTGACAAATTTTGATGTACTATCTCTAATAGGTTTGGTGATGTTGATACAAATAGAACTAAAGATAAAATTTAATGTTAAATGAGTGTTAAGAAATATAAGCTATTTATGTATCATTGTTTCTTAAAAAAAAATAAAAATGTATCATTGTTATTTCGTATAGGTTATAACTATTTCTTTTTTATTTTCTGTAAAAAAAAAAAACTATTTTCTTTACTGCTATGTTTTTTTAAATTTCCATATTCATATTTTTGCATATTACCGAAAAAGAAAAGAACTAGGCATGCAGATATGATAAAATATAGCTATGATTGACCAAAATAGAATTTTCAATTCAATCTGATAATTTAAAACAGTAGGATGTGATTGTAAGAAAGGGATTATTATATTAAAATGTGAAAGTTTGGTGACAAGGAAGACGCAGTCAAATAGTATCAATGGCACAATCACAATGGCAGCCACCTTATAGATTAAAATCAGTGTCCATCTCTCAATCTCTTTGGTTTACCTCCTGAAAATGTTGTTACTCTTTTCCTTAACCCCCTTTTAACACCTTAAATTATTTTCTCTTCCTTTATTTCCATTTATTCAAGTTTCATTGTTTGTGCAGTTGTGTTGGATCTTGAGTTCTTCTGCCTTCAGTGATCATGGCAATGAGCTTTGGTTTGAACATGGGATTTTGTCTGAGAGCTCCACCTAGAACTGAAAGCACAGGTATGTTCTTCAACTTTCTTCCTCTTTTGTGTATCATTTCGTTTGAGTTGCTTTCATGTTACTTTGGTTGAGTATGGGTGAAGTTCTGTGAACACTGTTGACTAGATATTTTTTATAACATTTTTTTAGAGGATTTGTTATAACTGTAAATTTTACTTATCAAACCGTCGAATCAAATATAACAGTTAAATTACATAGCTACAAATTTCAGATTTATATAAAATTGTGTAATCAACTGTTGGATCAGCGAAAATCAACATTTGAGAGTTGTAGGTCATGCACCCAATCAATGTATGGTTATAACATATTCAATAATTGCATAACTAACTATATTTCTAAACTAATGTCTATCTAGCTAAGGTTAAATATGACTAACTTATCAATAAGATAAATGTAGACTCTAATATTCCCCTGAAATTGGTGAGTATATGGAATTTATTCCCAGTTTGGATAACAAACACGAAAAAGGTTGTGGGTTAAGGGGCTTCATACGTTCGTGGAAGGTTGCATTGTCAGCATTGTGACGATCAGGCTTGCTGTCACAGTACAGAACAACAGAAGCGGGCGAAATCTGCGAATCTGCCAACTAATTTGTGAGCCACTGAATTTCATAAACAGTAGAAGACTCCACTGAATTAACACATCACCCTCTACTGGATAAGGCCCAAACACACTCCTATCATCACCCCCCCCATCGAAAAGAGCCTTGTCCTCAAGGCTCAAATCAGGGAAATTGACTTTTAAGCAGTAATTCTTCCTCCCATGTAGCATCCTCTTCTGTCATTCATTTCCATTTCACAAGTCACTCTCTTTTCTGCTGCCCTGCATCAAAACTGTCCCTCCAAGAGATGAGTCGTTCAGGCAAAATTTCTCCCTTATCACCCTCCAAGTCTACGGTCAATTCAGTTGTGTCTTCATAGTTTCCAATAGCCATTTTATGCTGAGACACATGAAAAATTGGGTGGATTTTAGATCCAGTAGGCAGTTGCAGCTTGTGAGCAACTTCACCTATCCCCTGAATAATTTCTTAAGGCCCAAAGAAGCGTGGCGCCAATTTCTGATGGATTCTTTGCACTACAGATTGTTGCCGATTGGGTCTCAATTTAAGAAACACACATTCCCCCCTGTAAATTGTACATCTCTCCTCTTCTTGTCGGTATAATACTTCATCTGCTCCTGAGACTTTTGGAGATTATACTTCAACTGGCGCAGAGCCTCATCTCTGTCCCTGAGCCACAGCCGTAACCCTCGTTTCCCCTTCCAAAAAATGCACTAATTGGAGGTTTTCTCGCATACCCAACCTTGAATGGGGTGCATCCTGTTGACATGTGAAAAGTAGTGTTATACCACAATTCGGCTCAACGAATCCCATGATTTTGGCTGCTCCGATACAAAACAGCGAAGATAAGCCTCTAAACAACGGTTAACCACTTCGCTCCATACTTGTCTTTGACATTTATTACATGCCTTAACAAAATCCTGCACCTTTTTCATCATTACATGCCAATACAGGGTGCCTGCCAATCCTCCTATATATGCGCAAATAACCTGAATGTCCCCCACAAATCTTCAATTATGGCTGAATTGGCAGGGGTAATCAGCCTATTTTTATAAAACAAAATTCCACCCTTTAAAACATATCCAGGTTTGGAATCTGGATTAACCTGTATGGCTCAACGGTCCTTTTAAGAATCCGATCTTTCAATACCTCTTGCTGCAATTCAATTGACCCTCTTGCTGCCAGATTGGGTAGGATAGCACCGTTCTTACCTCCATATCCTCATGCTGCCGAGACAATGCATCAGCTGCCTTGTTCTCAACCCCCATTTTGTACACCACTTCAAAGTCAAATCCCAACAACTTAGCTATCCATTCTTGTTGATTAGCGGTTGTGATTCATTGTTGAACCAAGTGTCTCAGACTCTTTTGATCCGAATACACCACAAATTTTCTACCCAACAGATAATGGCGCCAATGTTGGATGTCAAGGACCAAAGCAAACAATTTCTTGTCATATGCTGGCTTGGATAGTTTGGAATTAGAGAATGTCTTGCTAAAATAAGCTATTGGGTGCTTCGATTGCATCAACACCACACCAACCCAATCACATTCTATTTCGTAAGGAATATCGAAATTAGGGAGGGCTAAGACAGGTGCAGATGTGACTGCTAGCTTTAACTGCTCAAAGGCTGCAGCTGCTACTTCATTCCATCCAAAACCATCCTTTTTTGTCAAATCAGTCAGAGGCTTTGAAATCTTACCATAATTGGCAATAAATTTGTGATAATACCCTGTCAATCCCAAGGAACCAGGAACCCCTTTGACATTCTTGGGAAATGGCCACTGCATCACACTACTCACCTTGGAGGAATCCCCCGTCACCCCTTTGTTGGAGATGACATGTCCTAGGTACTCCACCCTTTGTTGACCAAAAACACATTTTTGTTTTTTAGCCACAAATTGTCAATTGATGCTGCTGTAGTGTATCTAGTACGATGTCTAAATGATGCAAATGTATTTTCCAATTAGCGTTATACACCAAGATGTCATCAAAGAACACTAGCACAAACTTGTGCAAAAAAGGCTTGAAAATGTTATTCATTACAGCTGGGGAGGTAGCTGGAGCGTTGGTAAGACCAAAAGGCATCACTAAATATTCATAGTGGTCCGAAACGCCGTCCTTTGGATGTCCTCTTCCTTCCTTCGGATTTGGTGGTAACCGGAATTTAAATCCAGCTTAAAAAAGCGACTAGACCCATACAACTCATCAAGTAGTTCATCTACTAGTGCTATTACGGATGCCCCTTGCTGCAACAAACCTTGAATCTGCCTCTCTATTTTTGTCCTTTCGATGATGAGGGTACCGATACGGGCGCACATCACCATGTTGTAGAACAATCGCATGGGAGGTATTTCTCACCGGAGGGAGGCCTATAATATCGTGGAACACTGCTGCATATTTGTTCAATAATTGCTATGGTTATCAAGTGTGAAAATTGTAGGTGCTTGACCAATGTCTGTTGGGTAAATTGGGTTAGACAGACCATAACGTTTTGGCTAGGGCATAACACCCTTTGCCGTCTCAGATACACATTCCAAAACCAAGACAATTCAAAGATGCTTTTGGGTATTCTCAGTTTTGACACACCTTATACTCACTCTCCTTGGACACATCTCGGACACATCTACAGCAGTTGAAGATGTGTCAAAGAAATTAAATTTGGTTGCAACATTTTTAGATTTTTCAATAGTAGATGGGTAAATAAGGTTAAATACTATCCTATCTTGTTTTAATAATTTTTTTAATGAAATAAATTGCTCTATTTAATTGCACATGTATATGTTTTGATTCTCAATTTAGATCTTCTATAAATAAATAAAATATTTTATTAAGTTATACTAAATCAATTAATATATATGTTTTGCTAATTTGTTTTGTCTAACGATATTGACTCCTATAGTAATAGTACTTTCATAATGTGGTATTCATGAGGCTCAACCATGAATCTTCTCTCCCTAATGATGCCAAATTCGATGCATTTCATTGTATGAATACACTTGAAGATCAAGTTTGATAGCTCAATGCATGTTACTTTTCATGTGATATTCATGAAAATTTTAACTCGCAGGGTTAAATTCAAACAATAGGGTTTCTGCTATATCAGTGCTTCAGACTGCTACAAGTGAGGGTGAGATCTTGCGGTCAGTCAATTTAATGAGGTATACCTATGCAGAGCTCAGGAAAGCCACTGGAAATTTTGATCGACATAATGAGTTAGGAGAAGGTGGTTTTGGACCAGTTTTTAAGGGTTGGATTGATGAGAGTTCATTGGAAGTTGTCGAACCTGGCACTGGCATGGTTATTGCTGTCAAAAGACTTAATCAAAATGGTTTCCAAGGTCACAAGGAGTGGTTGGTGAGTTTAATCTACTTGATTAAGTCATTTGCTCATCATAATTAATAAGCAAATAGTTTCTCTGTTACATCATTTTGTCAGCTGGCAAAGCATGGTTAATTAATTATTCAAAAAAAGAAAATTTAAATTTGTTTTGTGTCATCCTTGTTCTTCTAAGCTCGCTGAATTAGAATGCATCCGTACATTTAAAATCTTTTACAGTTTCAATTGTACTATGTTAGTAATTAGTTATGATTGAAAACTAAGAGGGTTTATTTTTGGGTGTGCATACAATACAAGTTTGCCTTACTATGTTTCTGTTTTCACTTCTAGAATGAAGTCAAGTACCTTGGAAAGTTTTCTCATCCTCATTTAGTGAGATTGATTGGTTATTGCCTTGAAGATGAACACCACCTTCTCGTCTATGAGTTTATGCTCCGTGGAAGCTTGAACGATCACTTGTTTGGGAGTGAGCTATCATTCATCTCCCATCTTTTCCCTTAGGTTTTAACTTCGGTAGAAGTTTGTTTAACATTAGCAATATTATTGAAATTTGAAACAGGTGGATTATATTTTCAACCTCTTTCATGGAGCCTCCGTCTGAAGGTTGCTCTTGCTGCTGCCAAAGGGCTTGCATTTCTGCACAGGGCTGAACCCATAGTGATACATAGAGATTTTAAGACTTCAAATGTGTTGTTGGATTCTGTAAGTAACCTTCAGTATTTTACTTTCAATAAATAATGGAAGAAATGCGATAGATAAATGTAAGAGATTATTTGGATAACATGTCTCTGATACATATTTGTGGATTTGGTTGCAGGATTATAATGCAAAGCTTTCTGATTTTGGGCTGGCAAGGGATGGTCCAACAGGTGACAAAAGTCACGTCTCCACCAGGGTAATGGGAACAGAAGGATATGCAGATCCTGAATATGAGGCCTCAAAAGGTATTTTCAGGTTCATGTTGCCAAACCATTTTGTTTCGTGTTTCTCCTTTTCTGATTTTGTTAAGTTATTCTAGATTCAGCTTAGTAGCCTTACTTATTACTAATTTATCTGTATTCTTTGTGAGGCTTGAATTTTTTTTGATAGTAAGTTTAATAGCTTAAGACAATGTTAATGTAGGTCATCTTACTACAAAGAGTGATGTCTATAGTTTTGGAGTTGTCCTGCTTGAAATGATATGTGGTAGGAAGGTAATAGACACGAAGAGACCAGCTAAACAACACAAATTGGTCAAATGGGCTAAACCATATCTCTCTAAGAAGCGCAGGGTTTTCAGGGTGTTCGACAGTCGGCTTGAAGGGCAGTATTCAGCAGAGGAGGCCTACAAAGTAGCTGCCCTTGCTATGAAATGCCTGTCAAAATCCAAGTGCAGGCCTAATATGGATGAAGTTGTTAGAACTTTGGAGCAGGTGATTCACAGCCAACTAGGCAGAACTGATTCTCCTGCGGTGAGTCTAGAGAAGAAAGCACCATGCATGATTTGGTGGTGAGCTAATCCATGAAAACATGCACCTATGTCTGTAGCTAATATTATTAGAACCGAACTTCTTTGAACATTTCAAGGTGGGATTGCTTATGCGATGCAGCAATAATATTACATGTTTGTAACTTGTACTATAAGTTAGCAGAAACATCTATTCCCAAACAGAGCGCTAAGCTTTTCAAACTTTGGATAAATAAATTAGCTTGTGTAGCTTATAACACAAGAGTTTATCATGGTAAGCTCTTCAAGGTGGGATTGCATAAATATTAATTTTATTTTTTTCAAATTTAAGTGAAGTATCGTTTTTAACTCATCAAAAATAGAAATTTAGGTCAGTTCATGCAAAAAAAGTGGCACCTATGATGAATCCTCGTCATAAAATGAATTTTAATATTTTGCATAGTCTCTTTACCATTCTATTTTTGTATTTTAAAGGTTTCTAATTGAGTTACTAATAGTTTAGAAAAAGTATGTCATGGATTAAAAAGAATCATCCTAATTCGTTGTATTTTTCCAATCAAACTGTTTTAAGCTTCTTTCCAGCAAACTTAAGTCAAAGTATACTACATTGGCTCTCCATGATCACAACACCATTTCTTTAAGCTTCTTTTGGTTTGTCAGTAACAAGTATTTTTTTCCTAACGTCTTTAGGCTTCAACAATTTTGGAAAAACATCAATTCTCACTAATTAGCTTGAGACTAAGAGTTTGGTTATTTTGTAGGTACATGCAGCTTTTCTTCCAATCACTCTTTTAATAGATATCGTTTCTGAACGACAAGGCTTATACCACTCAAATTATTGAATATGGGTGGTAAAATAGATGGATTTGAATTTCATTGTAATTGATGGATCAAAACAATCAATTAATCCATTTATAATCAAATAAAAGTTATAAAAAAAATAAAATCAATTCAATCAAATTCATCCGTTAAACATAAATATCATATAATCCATCTATTATTATCTCTTCAATGGATGAATATCCATCCATTGTATTTGTGCTTCGCATTTTTAGTGAAGCAAATTGGAGAGCTACATGTGTTGTGGGAAATTATACATGACAAAGTTGCAAGAGGCATGTCATCATAATGTTCAAAACTGGGTTCCTCCACCTCCAAGTTCATACAAATGCAATGTGGATGCATAGTTTTCAATCAAGATTTATGCGTTTGGTGTAATTATTAAGTTGTACTTGGAGATCTTATATTTTTCCCAACTTTAGTGTAAGTTGTGTTCCGACACAAGCAAATGGTGTAGGTCATTTTCTAGCTAGAAACACAACGTTCAATTCTGGTCTTGTGATTTTTATCAAATTCTTATGTTTTTCTAATTATGAATAAAATAATTTGAAATCATTTCTTTAAAAAATAAAATAAAATATAGATGCACAACAACACTTAGGGTATGTTGGGGGTGATAAATTTGATGATAGAAGGAGGGGTCCAAGACCTCCTTCTTAAGACTCTTTCAACGTCCCTTACTAACCGAGCTACCTATGATAATTGGTCATATATAATACTTCAATCATATTTCATTGATTTTAGGCTTAATTGAGGATAACAAATACTAGTATCAGTACACTATGTTCTCGTCCTAATTGAATCACATTTCATATAATACACTATGTTCTTGATCAATCCACAATTTTGATCTCCTCAGTTGTATCATTTATTTATTTATTATTGTTAAAATTGAGGATAACAAATACTGGTACTTAGATTTTTTTTAATTTTTTTGACAAAAGTACTTAGATATTCATACGATATGTTTGGTAACACATAATTTATAGCTTTTAAAGTGATATATAGAGATTTTAAGACTTCAAATGTCTTGTTGGATTCTGTATGTAGAATTGTAGACATTTTAGTCTTTTGCTTTTGGTAAATAAAGAAAGAAATAGGATCGATAAATTTAAGAGATTATTTGGATAACACGTCTGATACATATTTGTGGATTTGGTTGCAGGATTATAATGCAAAGCTTTCTGATTTTGGGCTGGCAAGGGATGGTCCAACAGGTGACAAAAGTCACATCTTCACCAACACGTTAGTGGGAAATAATGGATATGCAGCTCCTGAATATGTAGATTCAGGTATTTTCCGGTTCTTGTTCCCAGACCATATTTTTGTTTCGCGTTTCCCCTTTTCTGATTTTTTTAAGTTAATTTATCTTTAGCATTCATGTTCCCGAATCATATTTTTGTTTCGCGTTTCTTCTTTGCCAGCCTTGAATTTTTTTTCAAGATTAAGGTTAATAGCTAAAAACATTGTTACTGTAGGTCTTCTTACTACTAAGAGTGATGTCTATAGTTTTAGGAGGGTAATTGACAAGAATAAACCATATGGAGAACACAACTTGGTTCATTGGGCTAAACCGTATGTCACTAACAAACGCAAGGTTTTGAGGGTGTTAGACAGTCGGCTTGAAGGGCAGTGTTCAGCAGTTG
>Ga0209282_1000686_pt1 | contig 16818 bp, 10 predicted proteins | sample Mtrugardesep15_FD_187529 | JGI IMG/M metagenome (GOLD analysis project Ga0209282, IMG submission 187529) | Root nodule microbial communities of legume samples collected from California, USA - M. trunc garden sep15 (SPAdes) (version 2) | ecosystem: Host-associated > Plants > Roots > Nodule...
TTTTGTAAAAAAAAAAAAAAAAAAAAAACTAAGATGTTGAAAAGAAACGTTGTCTACCTGTCTGAAGAGAGACATTCCTCGTCGAATTGCAAGAAGGGCTTCATTGGTGTTGTTATTGCCGCTGCCGCCGGTGATGGCGTCCCAGATACCGGAAACAGAAGGAAGGAAGAGTCTTCGAGAGAGATTTGAAGGATTGGAGCAGAAGATGGGTGGTTTGAAAGATGATGATGACGGTAATGAGAATGGTGAAGAAAGGGAAGGGGAGAGTAAGGTGGTGGTGGGTTTAAGGTTGTGGATAATGGTCATGGACATGGACATAGTGGAAAACTTAAGGTATAGATTTTTTAATGTTTGTAGACGTAAACTAATAATGGCGCGGATTTAATTAATTATTTTATGTGGGGTAACAAGCATCTCCCATTGAAAGATTGAGTCCCTGAATTGTAAGGAAAAGGATTAACGATTGTCCTAGGAGTATTGTTTAAGCATCTAAAAGTAATAATTTTTGCATTGAAAATTTTACGGTTTTGACTTTAACAAATATGTGACTTGTATTTTCAAGACATAATTTTTTTTATGTGGATTTTTTAAACAATGTCTTTAAAACACTCGTTAACAAGACTCAATTGTAAGTTACTATTTGATTTGATATTAAAGAAGGTAAAGTAGGCTAGGGACCTAACTCATTCATTAATATCAGGATTAAATATGTGTTTAGTCTTTACAAAATTACAAAGCTTTTAATTTCTACAAAAAATTTAAACACTTTTAATTCTTATTTTGTATTTTATATGAACTATTTTGGAGGATTAAAAGTACTATTTTTTGTAAAAAAAAAAATTCAAAATAGAGATTATTCTTATAAAATACAATATTATGGAACACTAAAATTACCATTAAAATTTTATAAGGACTAAATTTGAAAACTCGTGATTTTGTAGGGATTTAAAAATATATTTAACCATTAATTTTTAATATTAATATGAGGGTTAAATATGTTTTTGGTCCCTGTAAATATATAAAATTTTCGTTTTAGTTCTTATAAAATTTTCAATCACCATTTTTGTCTCTATTTTTAAGTCAACTCATGTAGTTTTTAATGAAATTGTGCATAAATGTGTAGAATATTGTAAAAACTTCTCCAAGAAAAAAATAGAATTTTTTAACAAAACATGAATTAAATATGAATTTTTAACCTCCAAAAATATAAAAACTCATATTTAATTCGTGTTTTGTTAAAAAAATCTAATATTTTTTGGGAGGGATTCTTATAATATTATAAACTTTTCTGCCAATATTTACTCAAAAATATGAACTATACATGAGTTTACTTGAAAGAAATGACCAAAAGTGAAAATGGAACACTTTTGAGGGACTAAAGTTCGAATAAATTTTGTAGAGTGACTAAAATGAAAAATTGGTATATTTATAGGAGCTAAAAACATATTTATCCCTTAATATAATTGCCGGTCGTAAACAACAAGGAATAGTGGATGAACGGTTCAAATGAGCACATGATGAAATACGCGAGAGAAAGGGCGGAAGACGATCCAAGTCCCTCAAAATATATAAAAATTGCTATGTTTGATATATTATCTGAGTTTTAATATGGGTCCTACATTAGTGACCTTAATTTCACCTCTTAAAATGAATAGTAAGTGGGGATTCCTCAGTTTGAACTCTAATCCCAACATATGACAATGTTTTTACTTGAGTGAACTATACTCACAGAGACACTAAACTACTTTATCTTGACGGAAAAATATAAAGTAGTTCACAAATCCCAACCGAATATATATACTCCCTAGAAAAAAAAGATCAACTTTTTTTTTCTTAATTAATTATGTTGTTTAGAAAAAAAAATCATCATTTCTAAAGTGAAATTAATGTAAATTACATTCAATTTGTTCTTATTCTATTTTACATAATTAATTAAAACTGTTTTTATATTTTTCTATAAAACCCATTTCAATGAAAACACAAGAAATTATACTTCATATTATTATGTTTTAGTTTTCTTAATAAATAAAAAATAATTTTACGGAAGAAATATATGTATATAAGGGAGATAGATTAACTCTAAGAGTAACTTGTTATCGACATTATATTTCTTCAATTATCGAGTAGATCAACTCCGCAAACTTTTATGAAAATTTGATAAGTGTAGCTATGTTATCAAACAATTAAAATTCAACAGTTTTTTTTTAACATTTTGTTCTGCGTCCAATTGATGTCATCAGATAAACTATCAAACGGTTTTTAAATTCTTTAAGAATTTTATATTTGATCTACTCAGCAAGAGCTTTTAATTCATCAGTTGAATTGGAGAAATATAATATTGATAGTAAATTATTAAACGGAATAACTATACATAGAGTTATTCTTAGACCATCACAATGGTGAGGTTTTAAACCCGGTATCTAATAGGTACTTCATTGTGGAAAAAAATTGGGGTTTCTTAAGACACTGAGTCTAACTTAAGACCATCATTCTTAAATAGATGCCACACTATTTTTTGATAAAATAATCATTATTGAGTTGCTTTTATTGAAATATAAATGATAAAAAATTATTGGTAAGACTCATTTAAACTTTTTGTTAGAGAGTCTTTATTGAAGTAATTGAGTACCTATTAGATACTATTATTAAAAAATCATAAAAAAATAATGTGTTCATGTGGGACCTATTTAAGACCTCAAATTTGAGTATTTTTATTGTAGATGCTCTTAAAGTCCATATACTTATCAACATAAATTCAATTCTTTTACACAAATTTGTGTGGTTTCTCAAGTAAACGAGTCCTAACATAGAATTTGATATTAAACTTTTCAAGGATAAATTCCATGACCAACTCTAGAAATCAAATTCTTATTCTAGAAGATATATGGACATCAATTTGGGCAACTTATTTGACTAAAACCTTACCCCCAATCGACACTTAATGCGAACAACAAGACATTGACACCTAACTTCAACAATGACAACTACCTTAAAAAATTACACCTACCATCGAATTTGCCTATATCAAGCAAAACAGACATAGCCATAAGATGAATGAAACATTTTTCCCAAATACCAATTGGATTTTGTAAATTCTAGTCTCACATAGGCACATATGGCAATTAGTTGCTCCAACATAGATACTCTACCAGAGGATTGTGTTTCAAAAATTCTAACGTACACATCTCCACTTGATGCATGTAACTTCTCAATGGTATCCTCAACTTTGCATTCAGCAGCTAACTCTGACTCACTTTGGAGAAGCTTCTTACCCTCTGACTATGATGAAATCGTCTCAAGAACCCTCAATCCACTCACTCTCCAATCTTCTTCATATAAACATCTTTTCTCCTCTCTCTGCCAACATCCCCTGCTCCTAGATAGGGGCCACATAGTAAGTAGAATTAATCCATCTCTAATATAATTTCAAATATAACAATTCATATGTTTCATGCATGTATGGATTCGCAATAAGTTTGACAGAATCATGGTCAGCCATTACGATTTCACTAAAAGAATATGTAGTTTTTGCAAAATTACGATGGTTCACCGCAATATCTGTGTTGATTCCAACAATTGATTTATGATATATTTATTTTCATGCAATGTTATGTAGTGCTTTAAACTGGACAAGTATTCGGGCAAAAAAATTTATATCCTATCTGCAAGAGAATTGTCAATAACATGGAGTAATGATCCATTGTATTGGAGCTGGAGACCATCTCCTGAATCAAGGTAAACTTGCTTTAATTTCAACTCGTTTTGTTTAAGCTTATCATGCTATTGAATCCAAACGTTTAATTCAATTATTCCTTTACCGGCACGTTAATAACACAAATTTAAAATAACATTAACACGAGTTTCTTTTAATGTATTTTAAATTATCATTGATCATGACTATCAAGAAGTATTATATCATACTTGATCTTAATTTGAGAACAGAGATTTGCACATATCGTACTTACATCATCTTTATCTACTTTGTTCTACTGTTTTTTCCGATAAGATTTGTTCTATACCTATTTTGTTTGTTTTCATGTCCTTATCACGTTTATTTTTAATTTTATCATCTACTTTTCTCTTTTCGTCTTTCTTTGTCTCTTAGCACAGAAACCGCCACTTTAAAACGTGGGAGGATGGGATGGGTAATTGTTATTTTCTTTATAATTATTTTTAAAGGTAAATGTTAATTTGTACTTTAAGTCACAAGTTAATAATTGAAATTAATCAGCGAAATGTAAAAAAAATTGTTGAAATCTGTGTATTAAATTTAATTTTTTAAATTAAGTTAATTGAATGGACAAAATTTAAAAATATTTCTATTTTTGAGACATGAATTAAAAATGGAAAAAATTAACTTGAGGGCACATGCTAAGAAAAAATATAGTATTGAAAATTGTGCATTCTAACATTAAAAAAACATTAAAAAGTTTTCTTTAAAAAAAAACATCTAAAAAGTTTAAAATTTTATTTTCTCAATGTAAAATTTATCTTTCATGTTCTTTTTTAGTTTTAAACTTGTGTCTTTAAGGTACAAGTTAGCATGACCCATTAAAAAATGGATTCAATGTGAGTCTCACCACTTTATCTTTGACACATTTTTAAATGACGACTCACATGAATTTTATCCAAAAAAAAAAAAGAGTGTCGCTAGCCCTCATTGTATTTAAACTTCAATTTAATCACCGTAAAATGACTAGGTATGGAAAAAAGGAATTTATCACCCATTTGTTTAAGATAATTAAAAATTGATTTCTTGTTTTAGTTATGTTTGTATTTAAGTTTCTTTTTCAAAAAAAACATTTTAATATTAATAGTATAAATATTTTATTTAGAAATTTTTAAGAAAAAGATGTATTATGTTGTATATGCTAAAATTATAAACAGAAATTTGGCGTATATTTTATTGAAATGGTTTTCTTTAATAGCTAAGACCATCCTTAAAGGATGAGATCTACGCCCATTAAAAATAGGTACCTATTATTTCTCGAAGAAAAAATAATAAAATTTTAGAGTGTTCGTTGGATTGGAATTCTACAATAAAAATCATCTCTTCCCGCGAGACCCACTATAAGTTCTCATTAAAAATGCCTTTCTAAAATGTCATGCAGGACCCACTTGCTTTTGCACAACAAATTATTGAAAAATAGTAATGAACTAAGGTTATTTTAGATGGTAATCATGAGCATAACTAGATTGATAAAAATATTACATCGAATATTACATTTATAAAATTTAAACAGTTAGTCCAAAGTCCTTATACATTCTTTTTTACTGAAATTATTATTCCATTAATCTAATTTATACAAAGATAAAAAAAATGCGCCAACGGTGCAACCCGTGGGTCTGCACGGGTACAACAAATAAAAAATGTGTAACACATTTAAATATCAAAAATGACTATTTCCGTTGCGGATGTTCCAATGGTTTTTTACTTTTAATTATCTTAAACAAACTGACCTTAACGATACTGCAGATTCGCAGAGGTGGCTGAGGTAAGAACAGTGAGCTGGTTAGAGATTAAAGGCAAAATAAGGACTCAGATTCTAACACCAAACACAACATATGTTGTTTATCTCATCACAAAGGTTTCACATCGTGTGTATGGACTTGATTCTGCGCCAGCTGAGGTATCAGTTGCAATGGCCAACAAAGTGCAAAATGGGATGGCATATTTGTACAATAAATACGAGGATACTATGTTTTATGAAAACCATAGAAAGATGGAAGGAAACAAATTGATAGAAGATAATAAGGAAATTCGAGTTCCATCTAAAAGGGATGATGGGTGGTTGGAAATTGAATTGGGTGAGTTTTTCTGTAGTGAAGTTGACATGGAGGTTAAGATGAGTGTTATGGAGGTTGGTTATAGATTGAAGGGTGGTCTCATCGTTGAAGGAATTGAAGTTAGACCAAAATAAACATGTTTGATTATAGTAGAAGTAAAACCAAAGGTAAGGCAATTTTTTTATTGTCAGTTGTATTTTTGTGATTTTTTTAAAAGTATTTTTGTGAATAAAATAAATAAATACTAGAAAGACAGAATAATTATTATTATACATAGCCAAGTTTGTGCAAAAACTATACTATTTTTAGATGTAATTATAATAACTCTTGGTGTATGATAGATAGTTTACCAAGTGTATTAAATCATCGTCAAATATTAATATAAAAGTTTATATCTACACAAATTATTTTGATTTTCACTTAACAATTTTATCGTACTAAAGATATAAAACAAAGGGTATACTAAGTATATATATAGGTCGAATAAGAGAAATTAAAGATGATTAGTGAAGACCGATGAAAAACACAAGAAAGAGAAGTTTGAATTGAGTTTCAAGATTTTAAAATCTTTTCATAGGTCAACCATTTCCGTTAAGACAATTTGTTGACTAGAAGTTAAATAAAATAGTTCTTTGTCAAAATAGTTAAATTCATTTTAAGACAACAAAGATAAGATGAAGTTAAGGCATAAAGAACTTGACGTAAAACATAAAAGTACACAATACGGAGAGACGATAGAAAAGAGACAACACAACAAATCTATATTGTTTCACTATTAACCTGATAGCTAATCGAGTTCATCTTATTCAGAGTGATTATGTCATCTCAACCAAAGGAGCTTCTTAGCTTTCACTATAATCTTCTATTATAGTACTCAAAGTATCCACCCTAAGATTACATGAAGAATAAATCATAGTAAGTCTATTATCCCATCATTATCTGGTCACCAATCATGATACTCACATCACTTGCCCACTGGCACAACCATGATAACCTCGTCACTTACCCGATTGTCCAACCATAATGATCCTATCACGTACTTACCTGGTAGTATGACCGTGATGATTGATGAGTGGTGGAGCTAGAAAGAAAAGTTTGGGTGCCACAAAAATAAACTAATACACACACAATCAATGTTTTAATAAGAATTAAATACAAATTTGACCATCAAATAGTTAAATTACATATCTTAAAAGTTTAAAATAATACCTACGCATTTCGGGTAACTCAAAAGTGTAACAATAACACATATTAAATGGAGAAGAGGGTGTGTCACAATGTAATTTTATTTAAAAGTCAAATATATTTTAGTAATTTTCTCTATAAAATAAATTGGGTGTGCTCGTGGCCTACCCGAGCCCTAGAGGGGTTTCGTCCCTGACCATGATTAGTTACTGGCAAAGATCTTGACTTCTAAGTCACTTAGTCTTCTCACAGCTATGGGTCAAATTTTTAGAGTCTCTCTAGACTACCCCAAATGTTTCTAGTCACTCTATCTTTTACAAGGTGGTAATGTTGAGTTTATATGCGAATGATACAACGTCATGGATAGGATGATAACTATCTTTAAGAGGATAATATGTTCAAATCCTATATCAATGTACGAGTACTTTATACTTCTTGATTAATTTTCGAATGAGAGAGTGATACAAATGGTTAACAAAAGGGGTAATTTTTCTTTAGCATTTCTCTGTGTAGTTTTTCTATAATATTGGTTTTCGTTGTTTTTAAAATAACAATTATTGTCCTTTTAAAAAAATACTGTAGCTGACTGAACACAGCCCACGATTCAACATTGTCATAGACCGATGACATTTTAATGACTTTGTATTGGATAACTTTGATGATTTTAAAGTATTTTAGATGAAAGAAAGTGAAAATTGAATAATTAAAATAAATTATTTTGATGAGAGAGTTATTGGTTGAGAAAATTAAAGACAAAGACACCCAAATGTACCAAAATTAAACACACCAAAATACTTATCGTTGTTAGGCTAAATGCACCGAACCGCCGGAAAATAGCGCTGTCCTGATGCCACTATCCATCGGTGGACCTGAAAATCATTCATGTGCGTTCTTAGTACCCATGTGATGACAAGTGGATCAGAATATAATTAGGTGAGACCTAATTTGGGAGTTGGGACCACATGATTGATAAGTGGATAGGAGTTAAATTTAATTTGTCCGATTTGGATTACTTTGTATTTAAAAGAAATCTTTGATTCCCTAAATCGATTAATTTATAAGTAACATTAACATGTGTCTTTAAGGCACATGTTAAGAAACTTAAGGATGTGTTTAGATTGAGGGTTTGAGAGGAGAGGACTCATTTTTATTTTTTAAATTACGAACAATGTAAAATGTTTATTTAAAATAAATTAAGTATTTTTAAACTATTATATGATTATTTATCATGTTGTTAATTCGATTTTCTAAAAATCATTTTACATTGTTCGTAATTTAAAAAATAAAAATGAGTCTTCCCCTCCCTTCCCCACCAAAACCCTCAATCCAAACACACCCTAAAAAAAAATATTTTCTAAATTTTTGTACATTCAACTCATTAAAAGGTTAATGATAAAATATAATGCATACATTTCAATGAACTATTTCTATATTTGTTTAATTAACTTGTGTCTTAAGAGCATAAATTAACATTTTCCTTAATTTATCAATGAATTTAAAAAATCAACTTTTTCTTATAAATTGAACTGGGGGAGTATCTTTTATTAATGAGAAATGATGACGAGTGCCCTAAGGGCGCTCTTTAACAACTTTAAATAGTAAATTTTTGCAAGTTTTTATAGAAATTGATGAATTTAATGCATTATAAATTAAAATTTATTGATTTTTTTCATAAACATTTTCTTAATGAAGAATTCTTAAAAAAAATGTTCTTAGACACTCGTCAGTAAGACTTTTTTATTAATTGTAGTTAATGAAGTATTTAAGTTGGATGAAATTCAATTAATAACGGTATAATAGTGAAAAAATAATAATAAATGCTCCATTGACAATTTAAAGTGACAATTAATCTGAGATATGAAAAAAAATGTTAAATAGACAACTCTTTTAAAACGGAGGGAGTGCATTTTTTTTTGTTGTTAAATCTTAAATTTTTCGAAAGAGAAATCTTAAAAAGTCGAAGTTCGATTATGAGGTAAATATAATATGACCATAATTTTTCATCCATAAATTAAATTTGAATTCTCTTAAAGGATTTATTTTTTGAAGGAATTTGAATTCTCTTAAACGATTTGTTTTTTGATGAAGTTTATCACCCATACGAGTTCAATTATTTGGCTCAACTAAAAACTTTTAAATTCAAATTCGAATAAAAATGTTCAACTTAACAATATCAACATTGTTAGTTGAACTAAACCTTACATACTAATAAAATCTAACATTTAACATTTAAACAATACAAAATTAAGATACAAAATTACAATATCATGTTTGATAACACATATGATAAGCTTGCAAACTTGTGAGAGAAAAAAAAGATGAGCTTATTATAATAGAGCAAACAAAATTCGCCAAAGTCTTTCTTTTTTTGGACAATAAATTCCCAAAAGCTATTATCCAAAAACAGAAAAACAATTCACAAAACTTCAGATTATAATAGGATTATCTTCCTTCTTGAAAAAAAAAGAAGGATTATCTTGATTAGTAGGTTGAATAAATTATCTCAATTACAAGGAAAAAAGAAAAGAATAAATGATCTCAAAGTGTAGCTTTCCGACACATGAATGGTCATAAGCCAATGAGCTACAAGATCCTTACACATGTCCAAACACAGCCACCTTAACCTGGATGGAGTCGCATTCTTGTCTTCACTACTTCTCTCCAATATTCTCTTTGCTCCAATTTCCAACTAAACAACAACACCACATCGATTCTCTCTCATTAATCCATTTCAACACTTCAATTATTACTAAGATTTTCTTATTCATGTTTCTCTCTCTACTCTCCACTTCAACTAATTACTCCCGCACCAAAAAAATGAGTTAATAGTAACATCAGACTAAACTTCTTTGACAAACTTTTGCTTATATTTGAGACCGAATGTCGGAGAATTCTGAAATATCTCCGAGCATGTCATCGAGAAGTCTCGGAGAGATACCAGAAATCTCCGCAATACATCTCGGAATGGATCTCGTATCAGCTGCCAAACGAAATATCACGTTCTTGAAAAGTGTTGCAGATTCTCAATGGCTTCACCAAACAAACATTACAGTAGAAGCAATACGAAGGTACCGTGATTTATGGATGCCGTTGATCTCTGATCTAACGGTATCAAACTCTTCTCTTCCAATGATTCTTCCTCCGTTTGATGTTGAATGGATTTGGTTCTGTCACTGTTTGAACCATGTAAGTTACAGAGAATATTGCGAGGGAAGATTCTCGAAAGTTGTTGGTAGAGCGGTTATCAATGATGAAGAGAATAGAGAATATGCGTTGATGAGATGTAGAGAGATTTGGAAGAGTAGATATCCATTTGAGTCGTTTGAGAATGAAGCAAGTTCTGATTCGAATGATTCTGATAACGTTGTTGCTGAGGGTAGTTTTAGTTTGAGTTTGAGTTTGGACGATGATGATGATGTTTTTAAGAAAGTTGAAAAACAAAGGTTGTTGTGTTCTAAGTTTATGGAACCGTATAGGTGTGAGATGTTGTATTTGATAGCTGCGAGACAGAGATATAAAGCTTTTTTGTTTATGTTGCAAAGGTTGGGTTCTGAATGTTCTTCGCGTTTGGTTCCTACTTCGGATATTTTGTTGATGTGGGTGACTCATCAGGTTTGTCTTTATTTTCATTATGTTTTTTGTGTTGTGTTCTTAAATTTCCGCATCTCTTGATTATACTAGCTTTTGATCCTCAGAATCATGGGCTTTATAAACACCTTATAACATAAATGCTTATTATAGTAAGTGATAAGTCATAAGTGATTATATATAAACTATTTCTACAAGAAAAAGGTAAAATAAAGTCAAACTATTTTCACATAAGCTACAAGCTGTTTTCACAAGCTATCCTGGAGAGCTTATGGAAATAAGCTGAAAATAACTTATAGACATGTCATAAACTGTTTTCATAAGCTCTCGCACACAATCTCGAAGATGCTTATGTTAGAAGATAAGTTCTAATAATGCAATCCAAAATGGTCGTTAATTTGACTTTAACGCCATGAGTCTAGGCATAAGTAGTAGAGTCTAGCTTTTTTATTTAGAGATCAAATGGCTTCCAATTAGAGGAGGTGTTGATTTTGAGTATATCCTTCCCTCTACAAACTTGCCAACCTTCTACTTCATAATTGCACATGTACCACTAGAATTTGATTTTTCAAATCTTCCTTAATTTGGTTTTTGTAATTAATGGAATAGAGCTACCCAACAGTGTATATGGAAGATTTGAAAGTATTGGCCTTAGAGAGTGATATGCAGAAGGTTGCAACTATATCGGAAACTGTGAAGGAAAAGGAGTTTGAAGAAACTAAGAAATTATGGGACAGGGCATTCAATCAACCTTATGAGAAAGCCGGTGGAGAACTACCTTTGACATTGGAAGGTGTCATCTCAATCAAGTCCCCCATCTCGTGGGAGGAATCAGACATTGATGTCAATACAAAATATAGGTCCTTGCTTCCAAGATTTTTACTTGAGGTTTGTTTTGTTCTCTCTTCCTCTCATCAGGCCTGTTAAATTAAGAATAGTCTATTTAAACGAATAAACTAATAGGAGAGTATTGCAAAGCAATGAAATGGTTGTAATTTTTAAAATGCAGGCATGTGTGTATGTGAGGCTTAAGCCAAGAATAAAGGCATCACAGAAGGATACAAACCGTGATTTCCTACGCCTCCGAATGATCAGGTGTCATAGTGAGCTAAAGCTAGATGAAGCCATCTCCAATTTCCCCTTTGATACATGGAAAAAAGCTTGGCATCTTTACTGCGAGTTTGGAACTAAGGGAGTTATGCTTGAATATCGTCGTCACGGTGGTGGGAACTGTCTAAAGAGTAGTAGCCGGCAAGACACTGTTTCATTCCGCTGGAATGATTTATTGAGAGCAGATTCTCTAACATTGGAAAAGGAAGTTAGTCAACAGGTGAATGTTGTTGCTTCGATAACCCCACCAGTTCAGGCACCATACTTGTTGAAATGTGTGCCTGATCGAGTCACGGATGATTCAGGGGCGATGATATCTGATGTATTTCTGAAGATGAATAGTTATCGCCCACAAGAAGGACGGTGGTTGTCTCGCACGGTTCTTGATCATGCAGGGAGGGTGTGTTTTGTTATTAGAATTAGGTAAATTTCAAAAACTTTACCTATACATTCACAAATACTACATCTATTTAAAAAATGGTAGTCATTTAATGTTTTTCCACACATATTTTGAACAATAATAATTAATATCATCTTTATTAGCCATTAGGCGTAAACATTGTCATACATGTATAGTGAAATAACAGTTAAGAGTAGCTTGCACAATATTAATTTGGGGGTAAAGTTGGATCGAATTAATTAATTTTGTTTTGAAAATACAAAGTGACATATTCAAATTGATTTTGTTTAATATTTCTAAAATGACATTCATACTGATACGGAGGAAAGAGGAAGTAGTTGGTAGAGTTAATATCGTGAATTGATACCATTATGTGCTTACACAAACAGATATTTAAATTGCAGGGTAGGAGGAGGATTTTGGAGAAGAGGAGGTGAAACTCCTTCAGCTGTAAAATGGGAAGATAGGATTATAGAGATACGTGAAGGATCTTGGTCTTATGTTGCTGGTTCAATTGGTAGAGCTCCCGGTATGTTTTATATAAATGTTACATAAATTGAGGCATTATAAATGTGAATAATTTTAGAACTGCGGCTCGAAAACTATATTGGTCGTATTCATTTATCTTTATTTCTTTCATAGTTCATATTAGTACTGATTCAGCTGAATTGGTCTCATGCAAATTTAAAATATTTTATTGTTTTTTGTTTCTGTCTAGTACAGAGAAGGTTGTGGGCACTGCAACACCAAAGGAACCTGCAGAACAATGTAAAGTGGCATGGTGCTTTTCAACAGGAGATGAACTGATTATTCAGTGGGATTCATCATTATCAGTATCAAGTCTCACCTTTAATTTGACGAGTCCGACTTCTCTAGAGTCATCGGTAGAGTTGAAATGCCCCTATGTATTCTAATAAGAGTTTAACTTTTATACATGGTCATTGTAAAAAGTTTTACGGTGTCAACAAATTACAACCAATCAGTGTGACTTTATAAATAGTTATGATTAAAGTCAAACATTTTAAATGATCTAAATATTTACACCGACTGTGTATATGAATTAAATCCTATAAATAAAATATGGTTTTTTTTCTTTCATAAGTTGGCCTAAGTTGTAATCATGAATTGCAGGTGAAGTTGTTGAAAGGGAGGCAAATGCAATATCAAGTGAAAAAGACAATGCCAAATAACAAAAATGAAGAAATGAAGCGCGAGTTAGAGGAGCATGAGGAAGGTTTTTTGACACTAGTTCGTTTCACAGAAGATAACCCAGATGGAAAAGCAACAGCTCTACTAAATTGGAGGCTATTGGTTGTCGAAGTATTACCTGAAGAAGACACAGTGTTGATGCTTCTCCTTTGTATTTCGATACTGAAAAGCGTATCTGAAATGAAAAAACACGATGTGGGAGGCTTGTTGGTGAGGAGAAGATTAAAGCAAGCAAACTTTGGTACTAAAGATTGGGGTTCTGTGATACTTCATCCATCTTCATTTGGTGATTCGCCTTATGTTCAACCTTGGTATTGGAATGCTGAACTTGTGATGACATTTGATGAAGTAGATCAACTCAAAAGACAGCCAGTATTAAGTCATTCAGCAGTGGAAGGAAGTGACAAGTTATACAAGCATGGGATTATCAGTTAAGCCTTCTGATTTTTTTTTCCTTCCAATTTTATCTTGCTTGATTTTTATTGTTATTGAATTTTTTTGCTTTCTTTGAGTTCATATTTTTTAGGGAATTCAAAATTCCGAGTCCTGAAGCTTGTTTGGAACACACCATACATTATAAATTCTGAGTCCTCATGTTTGATTGTGAATCTTTTTGTAACAGTGATTTTATTTATGTACAAAATTTATTCAAATCCAATTGAGTCACTTAAATTTACTATACATGTGTGTGTGGCATTGTTTTTTTGATGAGTAAGGTTTGCCATTTACATCCCACATGAGAGATTAGTCTTTCATAGTATGTGAGGATATCCAATTTATACCAAAAAGAAATTTCTTGTGGTAGAATTTTATTTTCAGATTGATTTCGGTTTGAAAAGCTTCTAAAATAATTCTACCTAACTCAACACTCGATCCTGACTACATTGGATGTCATAAATTCCTACAGGCCCAGCCTTGAGGGAGTGCAAGGTGCTCTACCGGGTCGGGCCTCCAAATATTACGAGCCTCAGACCACCTTAATTTGTAAAATCACTCAATCAGTCGAAAAGTTATTTCATTGAAAGAATTACAACAATCAACTTTTTTTTTCCGCATAAACCATTCGTTTTCCCTTTCCACAACGAATGAGTGACAAATCTAAACGACACTGGTTGGTAAATTTCATATCTCTTGCACTTAATTTTATTTTATTTTTATTTCATTTCATGTTTAGAAGTTCTTATTATGATTTTTTAATGAAGTTTAGCTACACAAAAAAATTACGTTTTTATTTTACTAAAGATCTATTTTAAAAAGAGAGTCGAACCTCTTATTTCATAGGGACGGTCCTGAATTCATATATATATATATATATTAAAGTTTTCACATTCTATTGATGAGCGTAAGTGTTTACCCCTCTATTTTTTCAAGTATCTTATAATTCAGTTAAAAAAAATTGTGAATGAGTCTACAACAAGTAAAAATATTTAAACTGTTAGGTTGGACATCGTGATTGGAGTTTGAACTTCGTTCTTCTATTTATGTGTTAGTTTCTAATGAATATATTGCATTCTGTCTATATATGAGATGAATCTTTTTATTTTTCTCCTAATATTTCATATCCTTTATCTCAGAAAAATATATACTGGTAAAAAAAAAGAAAAATATATACTGAATATTCTAATTAATACTTTTCAAATAAAATAGAATGCATTTGTTTTTACCGTAAATATAATGCCTTTAAAACAAGGTTTAATTGCAACTTTTGTTGGCAAACATTGATCGTGCAATTTTGATTGTCTGAATTTTAGTGCCACTCTTACAATCAACTGTCAGTTCCTCTAAAAAAATACCATCAGCTCTCTGTCACTAGATGGTCCAAGTTTAACTATAATAGGTACTATGAAACATAACTTGCAGTGACAAAAGATGAGACTTTACACGTGCACTTTTAATGGTTGATGAATGTGCGGTCGCCTTGTTTGATCAAGACATCAAGTGTTCATATAACTTGTTTTGGACGGGATTAAGGACCATCTAAAATGAACTCCACTATAAGGGTTTATACTTTATACAATATATAATTATGTTCTACTAGCACAAACCATCGTTACCTCTGAGTAATCAACCATTGTTAGATGAAGATCAAAGGGTGATCAACAAATCATGATTCTAATCTCTCATGAGCTCAACGAGTTTTGTATTCAACTTTTGTGAAAATTGTTACTATAAAAAGACATATGAATGTACCACATCATTCTGATACCTCACATTCACCGAGTATGTATGTACAACATCCTTTGTCTTTGTCGAGGAGCTCCGTCTCGCGGATCCATAACCCTGGCCACAGTCTGAGATCCACCTCAAATCATAACACCACTTTAGTTTCACATTGATCTGGTAATCTATTGACATGATAGAGGAATCAGACTGTAATAAATGATATATAGCTTTGAAAATAAGGTAGGATGAAGTGAAAATTGTTGGGTCATGACAGGAGTTTGGAGGATTAATCATATTAGGCTAAAATGCTAAAAGCAACTATACAAGTGAGTTAGACACCAAGTCTTAACTAAAAACCTTAAGACATTTAGTTGATGGATCCTCTCGCTTATATGTTGTTCAACCTTCACTTTTTCAATCAATGTGGGGCTTCAAACTCATATTTGCTGCAACAATCTCCACTTCAAGGGGGAGTTGATCAATTCATCACACTCCCTCTTAGGAGGAGGCTTTGTCATCCACATACATTTGGTCTTCTGTTGCATCAATAGGACACACCGTCTCACCTCCATTGTCAGGAAGACGTTTGACACAAAGAGTTAGTCTCTTTGGTAACTATCGACTCTAATTCTAAAGTTGGGTCGTGAGGGGGAGGTCAGTGAGAGAATTCTGCTTTCTACCCAACTTTTTTTGCTCATTCACAACTGAAAAGACCATAATACCCGTGCGTGAGTTAACTCACTGTTAATTTTACGTGACTTAACTAACGCTGCGTGAGTTCACTCACACTAGTGTTAATCTCTGTGTGAGTTAACTCACGTAGCTTGAGTTAACTCACACAAGGGTATTATGAGAATTTCAGTTGGAAACGAGAAAAAACGTTGGGTAAAGAGCAGAATTCTTAGTGAGATCATCCAAAATAGACCAAGAGCAACAATACAAGAGAATTAGACACCACATATTTGCCCCAAACCTTAATGTTTGGATTTACGAGTCCTCTCGATTATATATTGCTGAACATATATTTTTTTTATTCAGTATGTGACATCTAACTCATCCCCACACTTGCCACAAAAATTCCTCCCTTCAAGTGTGAGTCTGTCCCTTCATATGGATATGCTCCCTTCAAGCGGAAGCTTTTCCATCCACATACACTTGCACTTTTGTTGTCACTGCATCAAGGAGACTTGTTGTCTTACCACCATTGTTATTTATCAGAAAGACTTTCAACACAAGGAGTTGTTTCAACTTTTCGTCGAACCATCAACTATGATATCATTGTTGGGTCATGAGGGAAGCCTAGAGAATCATCCACATTGAGCCAAAAGAAACCACACAAATGAGTTAAACACCATATTTTAACCCAAAACCTAAAA
>Ga0209282_1000687_pt1 | contig 16804 bp, 13 predicted proteins | sample Mtrugardesep15_FD_187529 | JGI IMG/M metagenome (GOLD analysis project Ga0209282, IMG submission 187529) | Root nodule microbial communities of legume samples collected from California, USA - M. trunc garden sep15 (SPAdes) (version 2) | ecosystem: Host-associated > Plants > Roots > Nodule...
AGTAACTGTACCAAAAAAAAAAAAACTAAAATTTGAACTGAACCGTTAAACTAAAATGACCTCTCTAATATCATAAACTAAACCACACTAATATCATGAATTGCACTTCTGTTTTGATTCGCGAACTATAGTCACAGTTTGATTTCTTTTTTGGTACGGTTCGACGGTTGGTCCATTATGTTTTTTTTTCTTCCAAATAAATGCTTTTTATAAAATCTTGATATTGTTCTCGTATTACAGTCAAATTATTTATGTTGCAATTGAATTTTATTGATTTATTATTTAATAATTTAAAATGATGAAATTCTAAATATTTAAATAAATGGTACAATTGAAATAAAAAATACCAGGACTAAATACTCCTTGTATATGGGTATTAATTTTAATTCCACATCCAATTATAATTAACAATTTTGTCAAAAAACTAAAATAATTCACCAATATTAAATAATCATCCAAAGAAGAGAGCCCATAGATGATAATTGTTTTATGCAAAAGAACCACCAATCTCATTGATGATATATAAATAAAATTTAGGTATGACTAGTGTAATAACTCGTGTTTAGCACAAGGTAGTCAGTCGGGTTTGAATAATGTTTAACTATTATGTGAATAAACTGAATACGTTCGTGTAAAAATAACCATGTAAATTAGTTACATAAAATAAGAATTTCCACATTAGTCGATTTGCACAACTACAATGCAGTGCTGACATCGTATAGGGGAGTGGAACACCATTTTGGTTGTTCTAAATAATTGAGGTGGCATCTCCCACAACATTTTTGAAACCACGCATCATCTTGACAAGAGCCATTACTTTGCATTTAGTGCTCTAATCTGGAGCACCTGGAAGCACAAAAACAACAAAGTTTTAAACGATATTACTAAAACCTTTCAATATTGCAAAGGGAGCATTAAAACACGAACAAAAGTGCTCATGAAATCGTGAAGTGGTGCAAAACGTCCCCCCTGTAGATATGAGTGCAATGTAGACACTTATTTCTCTAACTCCGTGGAAGAAGTAGGTGTCGGAATATGTGTTAGAGACGATTACGAGGCGTTTGTGCTGACACACACTGAGTGGTTTACTCCCATGCTTGGTGTGTATATAGGCGAGACACTTGGTCTTTTATCTGTTATAAAACGGGTTAAAGATCTTCAAATGTGGAATATGGACTTTGAGGTGGATTCCAAACGGTAGTATTTTTGGCAAAAAGTTGGGTGTATATGATTTCACCGCAATTATCAACTATTGTATACACCTACTTTGCATAAATCTTACGAACTCTTATGTTAAGTTTATTAGAAAACAACAAATGAAGCTGCCCATAGTTTAACGGTGACTCCATTTATAACTAGTTTTCGTATTCCAATATGTATCGAAACTATTCTTATAAATGAAATGCATTAAGTTTGTTCGTGTAGCAAAAGTGTTTGGTACATTACTTATACATAAGAGAAATTGAACACTGTGAAGTTTTCATCAGGGAAACAACGACAACATTCATCATCACATAAAGCATATTTCTCAAAATCATTTCAAACTCATCGCTCCAAATTTCTCACATATTCAATTTACTCAATTCCCATAAAAAAAAATCAAATCACCTAATTTTACCTTCTTTTATTGTGAGATTCAAGTGAGAAGAATAAAATCAAACTAATGATAAAATAATAAGACGATTTGATTATGAGAAACAACAGGTTGTAAGACGTAGAATTGGGGCTTTGATACAGAGAGAACGAGCGAGGAATAAGAAGATGATCGAGAAATTAAGAATTGAAAAGATTTTTTTTTTTGATATTTCATCTCTAAATGAGGGAGAGAAAATTTAAAGAGAGATGGTTGCGTTAGGTCACATAGAGATCTAGAAGACTTAGAAGAATACCGATAATTGGGGCAATGAACATGACGTCGTTGTGGCAACAAGTGGAGATCACATTTTTATTTTATTTTAACGAAATTAAATTAACAATAAAAGCATAGACAAAAGAAGAATGACGGGTTGGGTGGTGGTTGATGGTGGGGATGAAGGAGAGAGACAATGGTGGAAAACAACGACAAAAATTCTAATGTCGAAAATATGCGATAAAACTATATTTTATATTTTTATTTCAATGGTTGACATTAACTTTCTTATGATAAAAAACTCTGATAAAAAACTTTGCGTCATTCTCTTACCATGCTAAATGTCATCCTAAATTCATCGACTACATACAATTGCAGTCTTATTGTTACCTGACACACCAAAGGGTCCATCCATCCAATAGTCTTGTCGTTACCCGACACATCAAGGATCCATCCATCCAATATCAATACTCCCTCCGGTCACATTTATAAGCAAAAAATGACTTTGTAGGTACATTAAATAATTAATGTATCCGGTCACATTTATGGGTTAGATACATTAATTATTAGATGTACCTAAAAAGTTGTTTTTTGCTTATAAATGTGACCGGAGGGAGTACATTATTACTATCTTTTTAATTTATTTTTATTATTAAGGATCCATCGTTATTTGAAAAGCCACCACTTAAAAAAAGACACATGATCCTAAACGAGCGCTTGTTACTGCAGTAAGAAAGGGTAATAAAACGGTGCGTTTTGCGCAAGGAGAGAGGGGGGAAATAGAAGTGGAAAAGGCGCGATTCCGAAAGTATTAACCCTAAAAACTCAAATAAAATAAGAACAGAACATATCAGTGCAAAACAATTCTCAAAACTGTCTCTTTCTCTCTCAACAACTTGTTCAAAGTAATAATAATCACTTGTTACGCGGGAAAGCGCTTCTTATCAATCTCTCTCTCTCACTCGTTGGTTCCTTCGTTCACCGTGAAACTATTCAGTTACGGTTGCGAAAGAGGAACGATAACAATGCAAACCATTGAAGAAGAAGGTGTTGGAAGCGAAGACCAAAACGCACGCGTTCAGAATGAAGATACTCCTTTACATTTCGAAATTTTGAATCTACGTCGACGTTGGGAACTCGCTTCCGTTCTCCATTTCCTTGACGTAAGATATTCGCGTTATTCATCCTCTGCTTCGAATGTTCCTATTAGGTTACGATTCCAAATCATGGTAGTAACTTTTTTGGCGATTCGTGTGATTCAGGTGTTTAGTCCATTACTTGGTAATGATTTGAAGGTTACAGCCGAAGAAATTGAGATCGGACTTGTTAAACCTAATGCTTCTCTTGCTAACCTTCACATTCAAATTTTGAAGGTATCTTTTCGCTCTTGTTTTCAATACCAGTGTTTTTTTCGTTTAAGCTATTGATTGATTTCATTAAAATTCAAATGCTTGCCTTTTGTGGATTGCGTTTTAAAACTGTGTAAATGCAATGTGTATGTTCCTAAAATGAAATATTTTTTTTGTGTACAAAGAATTTTAGTTACTTTAACAATTAGAAAAGGTGCTGGAAGGAGAGTGGATTGGATGGAGGGTAGAAAAATCAACCAAAGCAAAGAAAGACTTGAAAAACCATGACTGAAACCATTAAGAAAGATATGGAGAGTAATGAGTTGGATAGAGATATGATATCTCATAGAACATTACAACGTTTTTTGATTCATGTAGCTAAACCCACTCAGTGGGATTAGACGTGGTTGTTGTTGTAACAATTAGATACATTGTCGATTCAAATTTAGATGAGCTTGATATGATTAAAGACTATCAAATGATATATGTTTTATGATTGCCCTGTCTGTAGTAAAGGGCATGATAAAAAGCACTGGAGGGTAACCATTACTATGTTGACCTAATTGTTTATTGGGTCATGTTTTTCATTTCAGTTTAAAAGATTTTTTATTGACAATTTACAACTGCTAGTAACACTGTTCTAATGACTTTGTTTTGACGTCTAATTTGGGTGAAACACAGATCAGTTGGTTTGTTATTTGTCATGATCTTCATTATTTGATTCTTAACACTGAATTCCCCATAGTGCCTACTATATCATTATCGTGGAAGCCTTGTTTTTAATTTGTATGTAAAATTATTAAGAAAGCCTAAAATATGTAAGGCAAATGCAATTTTAGCTTGGAGGTTGAATATACTAATTCTTTAAATTGGACAACTATGTCAAACTTCATCCTCGTTTATATACTTTCTATTTTTCTGTTGATGGCTTCCGATCCATTATTAGGTACCGGTCCATCCTTAGTTTCTTTGTAGATTTAAGTTTAATTTTGACTCCTACCAGGGAATACCACCTGTTGGCAAAGCACTGCACGATTCTGATAAATGGGTGACCGCTCTCTCTAAGAAACTGACTACGTGGTGGCCATGGGTGAGTCATCAATAGATTGCTTAAGTTTGTTTCTATATTTTTTCTTCCTGTTGCTGATACGATTTATTGCTTTGTTCTGTTGGCTGGCTCTTTGCTTTAGGTTGCTGAGGGGAAGAATCCACTTGTACCATCTAAAGGGTACTGAATTGAACTGATCATGTTCTACTGCTAATACCAATTGTTATGGCATTTAATCAACTGACGTCATTATTGCTTATGCAGAGAAGAGATATCAAAGTACAAGGAGCTTGATCCATTGGATCGTTTACTACTGCTAAAAGCCCTCTGTGAAGTTAGAGCTGATGTAATGTGGCCTCCTGTTTAGTTTGTTCAAATTTTTGTTTCTGTAATATACGCAATAGTATAGTTCTGCTCTGCATTCTCCTGACTATATAATTATCTCTGAGCGTTATTGTCGTTCCTTCCCTTTTTTATCTAATTCCTTTCAAATTTTGATGTTTCAATTTTGAATGATACGGATTATTTTGATGGTTTGTTTGTTTATGTTCAGCAACATGATGCGGTATCATATATTAATGATGCTTTAAAAGAAGGAACCCATATTTCTTCTTTTCGCAAAGAGGCCTTTGAAAGAGATGGAACTCGCACATCCTATTGGTAATTATTTCAATATGTTCCAATCTCTTCATGATTTTGTCACAACCATAAAAATTATTAATCTGTCTGACTTTGTCTATTGTAGGTACGATGCAAACACAAAAGTGCAGAGTCACAGATTGTACAGGGAAACAATTACATCAGTCTCCACTACAAACCGTAAGGGCAAAGGTTGTGTATCACTTCCCAACTTTCAATGGGAAACACTTGCCTCCAATCTAGACGAATTTTCTGAAGTAGCTGTAAGAACACGCTAACTGTCCTTTCTATTCCATCATTTACCCATACTTGAAACCTTAATTAACTGTCTTTGAATGTTATTTGCAGGAAAAATTATCATCTAGCAAGTCTCCTGTTGAGGTTATTGTGGGCAACAGGCTTCAAAGTGATGCTATTTCTGTCCTTGAGAAACTTCAAAAGGTACATGCATCCTTTTGTTGTGTTCAATAGTAGTAAATATTAGGGAACACCCTTTATTTGTTTTTAATATTAAATATAATGTAATATTACTTTCAAATTATACAGAAGAAAGAAAGAGCAATGAAACAAAAGGAGAGACAGGATAAGCTCTTAAAAGATTTCCAGAACTCGTTTTCTTCTGGAAATACACGCTCTTGTCGCACTAGAAGGCCTATTAATTACAGTTTTGGTAAGATCTTCATGCTTGCATATTTATGGAGTTGAATTTACTGTTCTTTGTCCTTTGTTGTTTGTGTATTACTTGCACTATTAAAGGGGGTTGGTCATATCAATTGAGCAGATGAGGATGTCTGTTTATGTGTGAGGTGCCCTTCGCTTCGCTTGGCATTATGATGCATAGGGGTAGGGATTGAACTGTGAATAGATATTCCTCTCTTTTGAATTGCGCAGTATTACTTTGCCTATGATCTCTGATAAAATAAATTCAACCTCACTTTCACTGATTTCTTTTTTTTTTCCTGTATCAGTTTTTAGTCTTAGAGAGTAATGTGCGGTGTTTACATTAATTTTCTAAGTACTAAATGGTTATTTCAGCTCAGAATTTTCAACTGTTAAGAAATATTTTCTCATTAATGCCATTTCAATGTTAGGAATTGCATTTCTAGTTTCTACTCCTATTGTTCCATTAGTCATCATATCACACGTGTGCAAATAAAATCGAGTTAGTTAAAACTGACTTCACAGGTCGGGTGTAAGTAACCACATTTTGTTTGATGCTTCTCACAACTAATCACTCATTTGAATATAAACTGTTTCAATTTCTTTCTTCTCTCTGTCTTTATGACATCAGTTGGATTTTGACATTAATCATGTTCTTTTTGGGAAATATTGCAGAAGCTTATGATCGAACAATTAAGGAGGCTATACAGTTGACAAAGTATGTTTTACCTGATATTATATCCCATTGGTTCATGTTCTATCTGCCTTGCCACATTGCATCCTCCTTGTAGAATGTTAATAGTTTTTTGTTATCATCAAATGGAATAGTTTAATCCCCTCAAAGAAAAGGAGCAAGTAAAACTTTTAAGCCTGTAATACTTTGTTTCTTTTCACCATTGCCGAGACACACCCACTGAAACACACAATCTTAGATGAAAGGGTATAATAATAAGGTTGATAATTTTTAACAATGGTCACCCTAACAATATATTTGCTGCATAAATATAACATGCCAACATTTATAATTTCTATTCTCTGATACATGTTTTAGATTCCGTATCTGACTCTACTTTTATAATCTCTATTCTTTTGAACTGATGCTTAGCAAAAGGAAAAAGTCCCCTGCTGCTGACCAAGATAGAAACAGAGGATCGGAAGATGACTCTGACATAGATGTTTCTGCAGACAGTGATGATTCTAAAAGGGATGTGCAACCTATATCTGAGAGTGATGATGCTGGTTATGAAATTGAGAATCACAGCAGCAGTAGTGAGGAGAATGATGATCATGTGAGTCAGGTGGATAATTCCGAAGAACAATCTAGCCATGCAGTTTCTTATCCAAAAGGGATTCGCTCTAGTAAGCGGATAGCTGGAGTCCCTGGCCATACTGTTCCAGAAAGCATGGGTTTGACTGCAAAGCAAAGAGTGAGACAGAGACCTACCCGAAATACTGCTATAGAATCTACTGTTGTTCCTGATTCAGAGGATGAATCGGATGAAGGGAAGACAGATCTTTCTTAGTCTGCCTATGTTATATTTTGGGGAAGTATCTAGCAGTGTAGAATGTTGTCAGCAAAATTTGGGGTTATTTTGAAAACATCCCTCTTAAGCTTATACATATTTTTGGGTTTGATCTAATTTGTCTCGGAATCGATGAAGGTATACTTCTCTCAGGTGTTATGATAAAATTCTGAGTACATACATGGATAATGAATATAAGTTGTTTGCTTGATGTATCAATTCGACACTGTTCAAACATCTCTTATGGTGCATGTCAGCATGTTACTATGTGAGATGCTTGGCAAAATTAGAAATCAAGCCACAGCAAAAATGAACTCGCATAGCGACGTTTTATGCAATTAACATCTTTTTAAGAATATGCAATTAGCATATCGCTAAGTGATATTATATGTTGTTTCCTTAAAAAAAAAGTAATTATGTTTTTTTTGAGGGAAAGAAAAGTAGTTATATGTTGTTACTCTAAAAATAATAAAAAAATGTTAGATTAAGAATAAAAAGTTAGATTATTATATGTTGGTACCATCTTGTCCCTTTATTCCCGGACAATACTAAAATTGATATTTTTTAAAAATTTAACCGACTAAATTAACAACTTAACCATCTAAATTATATACATCAAATAAAAGTAACATTTTAAGCATGTCTAAAATCACAGTTTTTAATAAATGATTCAAATGCAAATGTTTTGTATAATCATGCTCCCAAAGATGATCACCAACACTCTAACAAAGGAACTTCAACAAATATGCAAGAAAACATGAACCCTCTTCAATCGGGGTTCAAAATCGAAAAGAAGAGAGGAGAAATACGGAGAAAATACCTCTCCAACGTCGATGGATTGTATGAGGGTGATTAGAATTCGTTGAGGGCTTTGAGTCGGTACCAATTTTGAGCAATTGGCTAAGAAATGAGTGAGATAGAGGTTTGCAGTGGTGGCCGCGAGTGAGAACTCCAAACGGGGGAGAAAATGTGATTTTTTTTTCTTCTTTCTTCATGTGTAAGCTTTCTATTTATAGAAGGTTTTGTGTTTAGAGTTAAAGTGGTATTGTTAATATTGTTGATAATGTATCTATTTGGGTGATCGATAGTGGTACTTTCGTACATGCCTCTTCCGCAAGAAATATTTTCTGCTCATATATTTCAGATGGATTTGATGATGTGAAGCATGTTCTGACATTCAATTGAATTTAATTTTCGTGGCTAAACTATGTGATGAATGTTATAATAATTTGTTCTCATGGGACACTTGGAAACTTACCAAGGGTTCTATGATTCTTGCTAGAGGTAGGAAGTGTTCTACCTTTTACGCGACACATGCAAAAATAATTAAAGATGTGCATGTATGAATTATGACATAAGAGGTTCTGTAACATGAGTAAGCAAGATATGAATGAGCTAAGCAAGCAGAATGTGTTGTCTGACATGAGAAATCCACACTTTTAAGATTCACTCACCTATAAGATCATAAATTCTTGATTTGGCTATCATTTACACAATGAAGAGTAAAAATGATGTTTTTAGTGTGTTCATGAAATTTAAGGTCTCAATTGAGCGTGAGACTGGAAGAAGTTAAAGTGAATACTGAATATACACAGATAATGAGGCAACTATTTGAGAAAATTTAAAGCTTATTGTAGAGAGAATTAGATTAGACATTATGTTTGAATGGTGTTGCTGAGAGGATGAATAGAAAATTGGTTGAAAGAGTTAAATGTTTGTTTTCAAAGAAAGAGCTTCCAAAATTGTTTGGGGCTGAAGCATTTAACACAATTGTACAAGTCCCAAGTCTTTCACCATGTCTGTCCTTGCAATATGAAGTACAGGAGATCAGGGGTGGAGGGTAATTTTTGTTTTCACAAGAAAGAGATAATTTAAAGCTTCTGCATACTCTGTTGTGCACTATGATTCATCAATTTCTTTTTATTCATCTTCCAGTTCTTGTCACCATTGAATCATGGACAAGGCTGATTTCAACGCTCCACATCCATGGGAACAACTACCATCGGCGTTACCTACAACAGCGGCGGCATTTTGGGGCTGACTTTCGAACCTGCACTGGTAACTTACTGCTTTCACAATCCCTAATAATTTCCTTTTGGTTTTGGTTTTGAATGTTCGGTTCAATCTCTCTCATTTTCATTTTCAGGAGTATATGTTGCCAATCAGGCATCCAACACAGCTCACTGATGATGTTTTAAGATATGATTTTTGTTTTTGCATTGATGATGATGATGATGATGTTCACATGACTATTAGTTTTCATATTATGTAGGATTTAGCTTGGACAACCTGCAACAGTCAAGGTTGCTGCAAACCTTGTTCGGCTGCAACCCTGTTTGACTTTGAGCCTTTTTCTTGTTAAATGGAGTTCCTCTAGGTGGAACACAATTGTACAACAACCATTTGCTATTGGAGGTATTTGACTGCTAAAAACATGATTATGAATACAATCTCTATTAGGATTTCTGTATTCATGTTCAGCTATAGATGTGTGTCCTATTCCTGTATACATGTATTGCTTGTTTGACTTGCTAAGGTTATGCCTTGATATAAAGATTTGATATCCGGTAGATCTATTTATTTTCCTTAAGAAAAAGTCGTGCTGGGAAAACCTTTTGCTAAAGTTGATCTAGATCATATATAGATTTCAGAAACTTGTAGAAACAAAAGACGGATGATTAAATAAAATCTAATTGCTGATAGACTACTCTCTCTTTCTGTCTAATGTGAATGAAAAGAAGTAATTGTCGGAAGTTATTTTCCCACATCAGAATGTATCTTTTTAATGCCAAAGTCATAAGTAAATCATCAAAGCATTCACAAATTCACATTCATAGTAAAACTATACTGATTTCGGAAGAATCCATAACGACCAATCTACATACTAAAAAAACTACATACCAAAGCCGTGACAACTGACAATGTGTAATGGAAATTCATTTTTTTACCCTTTCTTTCATGATAACGGTATATGGAGTTAAATATGCGACGAATGGAATGAACAGCCAAGTTCTTATTTCTCCCTCCAATGTTCAATAATTTTTAAAAGTAGATGTAACCAATGAAATTTCTCCCTCCAGTGTTTTATTTAATTGTCTTTGATTTTTTATTTTTTTTTGAAAGAATTGTCTTTGAATGTTATTAGCTGCAGGAAAGTTTTGAATCAGATATTCAGCTGAGAAGTTTGCAGCAGGCTAAAAGCTTCAGAAGTGTTAGCACCTCTTTATATAGTGTTTGATAAGGGGTAAATAACATTTTAATCATTGAAATAGTAAGGTGAATCAATTTCTTCCTAAAAAAATGCAAAATCATAATTTAGTCCTTTAAATAGAACATTAGTCATTTTTTAAAATTAAAAACCACAATTTTAAAAATCATGTTGGTCTTGATGTAACGAGATGATTTTTGTTAGTATATCGCTAGACCCTTGAGTCCGAAATGTTGATTTAGTCAGGGTTCGTTAGACGGGCGTCCACAAAAGATACGAAATTGGATAAGTTGTGTATTTTGCGCAACATCATAATCATATTTGTTTGTGATATCATATGAACCAAAATCAGATTTAAATTTTGCATTAGAAATTTTCATAACTCTTATTGTGTTGATGTATGTAGAAGACACTTTTGGTAAACTCCAAGGCCTGTCCTATCACTACATGCTCAAAATACTTTCGGTATTTGTATTTTCAGTTAAAAACTCGTCGAGAGCTTCCCCTAACATTGCAGGGGAACAATGAGCAATTATTATCTAACAACATAACTTACATTGCCTTTCTAGTTCTGCCACCTAAAGTTGAAAGCAAAATTTAGGTTTTGCAGTATCACAATACTCAAGATCAAAATCCCTAATTTCTGAGTGTTACAACTTGAAGGTTCAACCAACATTGCGAAGAAAACACAGAACTTGAATTTAAAACTAAAAAACAGTATCAGAAACATGATTTTGCAAGTAAACTAGCCAGTAATCATGGTTCCAGCACCTTCATCAGTTAAAATCTCGAGCAACAAAGAGTGTGGAACCCTACCATCAATAATACTTGCAGTTTTAACCCCTTGTGACAGCGATCGTATGCAACAACTCACCTTAGGAATCATTCCACCACCAACAATTCCATCTTCAATCATCTTCGTCACTCCTTTTATATCAATCTTCTTCACCAAACTCTCTGGATCATTTCGATCTTCCAATATCCCTGCCACGTCGGTCAACAGTATCAATTTCTCAGCTCCTAACGCCGCCGCTAATTCTCCGGCAACCGTATCGGCATTGATGTTGTACGGCTGTCCAGATTCATCAGCTGCAACGGATGTAACCACCGGAATATGTCCACTGTTGACGAGAGACTGGAGAACAGCCGGATCTACTCTTGAGACCTCGCCGACGAACCCTAGGTTTGAGGAATTAGGACTAGGACGTGCGGTGAGAAGTTTTCCGTCCATGCCGGAGAGACCGACGGCGGTGACGCCGGCGCCGGCTTTGTTGATTAAAGAAACGAGAATTTTGTTAACTTTTCCGACGAGAACCATGGAGACGATCTCCATCGTTTCAGCGTCAGTGACACGGAGGCCGTCACGGAAAACGGGCTGAATGTTGAGACGGCCGAGCCAGTGGTTGATTTCAGGACCACCGCCGTGAACCATGACAGGACGGAGACCGACGCATGAGAGGAGAACGAGATCGTTAATGACGGAGGCTTGAAGCTCCGGTGACTTCATGGCGGCGCCGCCGTATTTGACGACGATGGTTTTGCCTCTGAATTTTTGGATGAAAGGAAGCGATTCAGAGAGGATGTCGACTCGGAATTGACCCGGAGATGGTGGCTCGGGTAACGCGGCTGAAGCGGAGATGCAACGACAGCCATTGGATGGAAAAGAGAGGTTGGTTTGTTGCCGTTTGATTTTGATATCGGTTTTGGTTGATGAGATGAATGGGAACGGAGCTCCCAAAAAGTTTGTGAAAGTTTTTGCAGCTCCTCCCAACATTGCGTTACAGTTACACGCACTGCCAGCCCAAGTTGAACTGAATGACTCAAAGAATCAAATATAACAAAGGGTTTACGGGGATGTAATTAATTTTCCACGTGCCATTCTGCATTTTTTATTAAAAAACACAAATCTTGACTAACAAAAATATTTGTTTTTTTTTAAACAAAAATGATCAAAATGCGATGGTACCCTCTAAACACCATATCAACTTCTTCCCATTCCACTTCCCCACTCCCACTGCCTCTTCGTCGAAGAACAACGACGACACAGCAAAACATGAATATATTCATTCTCCTTTTCTCCTCCTTCTAGAAGCTTCCACTAATTTTGATTCCTCCTTCAACACAGCACTTGTTTTTGTTGCAATATTCAATTCCATGGTGATTATATTTTTTTGTTTTAATTTGATGTTGGACGATTTTTATCAGTTTAAGATCCGACTTCAAATAGCTGTAGAGGGAGCATCCAAACAACAGGTTTTGATTTCTCATGTGAAAATTTATAACCTTCAAGTGTATCGATATTCAATTAGAAATTAATCTTGCACCATGCACCAGTTGAGTGCAAACTAGATCATTATTTCAAGCATTTTTTTTAAAAAAAATTATCATTGAAAAATAGTCGTTAAAACCCAGAAAAAGATAATACTTGAAAATGATTTCTTCCAAGAAACAATTTAGACCGATTTCTGATTTTGAAGCTTTTTTAAAAAAAATCTCCTTTAGAAAAGTTGTAAACAAAAACAAAACAGTTGCATCCACCTATCGCATTCGCAGCCCAGTTTAAATGCAGTTTCCTAAAAATATATACAATTATGCTACTCGACTTTATACCACTGATAAGTAGGAAGAGTTAAATGTGAAAGACAACAGCAAAATTTTGAGAAAACAAAGCAGACCTTTCGCCCAAAAATGAATCCAATGAAGAGATTATAATTACAGCCTCTCAGATTAACAATTAATAAAAGTCATAATCGTCATCACTACTCCCGGATTCAAGTCCTTGACTATCATCATCGTCGTCGTCCTCATCACCATCAGTGACAATATCCAACATGTCATTTCCATCAAAGTCTACATCGTCCATCATGAAACCTCCATCATCATCATCATCATCATCAGGATCACTTACACTATCATCATCTTCGTTGCTGCTCATGTCTTCAGCATCACTGTCGGTTCCCACGCCAAAACCAGGGCCTAAAAGAGGATCTTCATTGTCATCATCGTCATCTTCATCTTCCTCCTCGCTTTCAGCATCATCAGGATCAGAATCATCATCAGTTGGCCTCCGACGACCAATTTCATATGATCTGGCTGACGAATACATATCACCTTGATCGTCCATGGTAATCAACCCAACAAATGAATCAGTTGGTTCGGTTGCAAAATCAAGAACACAGCGATCCACAGGGATGGTAGCAATGTCAGAATAATTTATTGCATCCACTGTGCGAAACGCTGAAAAAAGAGGATGCTTAACACGGCGTGCGTGCATCGCTGACATTACATCCTCAAGATTTCTCCTTAAGATCGCATACATAACATCTCCACGTGCATTGAATGTTATTGCTGTCTGATCTAATGATGCTACACTACGTAGAAGTCTGAACTTGCGCAGATCCCAGACTTCGGAGTTTATAATAACCTGGGAAAACAAAAACAAAGGTCAGAAATACGACTTTGTACACAGGAAGTTTATGCAAATTTTATAATTTAAAAAAACGCTGAATAACTACAAATTGAGATTGAAAACAACATTTACAAAAATATCCATCCATATTTCAACATTTTAATACATCAAAATATTGCTTAAAATATTTATAAATTGTTATATGATGACAAAATATATTTAGATGCTTATGTAAAACCTATTAACACAATTGATGTATAGTTATTACATCGCTAAAAAATATGTGCAAACTATACTTATGACTTGGCATCGCTCAACAATCCTGGAATTTTGGCCATAAAAGATAACCCTCCTTCCACAATCTCCAAGTCAATTATTTTATGGATGCACAAGAAATACTCTTAATAATGAGGTCAATATTTGAACCATCGAATATCATGTCACTTCTATAGACTCGCTAAGTAATAAACAGTATATCTATAAGTCTACACTGGAAGTCAATTCAATGTGAAATCAATCTATAAAATAAGTATAATGTTCAGACATGCAGGATTTCAAATACCTCATTTCCAGCAGGATGAAAGCCTCCACCTCCATAATCAGTGAACTGATCAAAGCGATGAACAGGCGTAGACACTCGTGGGTCCCACAAGACACCATTCCAAAGCAGCATTGAATCAGCAGGGCTAAAGTGGATTGAAGAATAAGCATGACCCCGCCCTGTAGAAGTAGTGAAGGTATCTGACAATGTTGCTTCTAACTTGCCTTCTTGGATATCATATAAAAGGATTTCCCGTGCTGTAGATTCTGAAGACAAGGCAGCGAATGTTTTCCCAGAATTACTAAACCTGGCAGCCTTGCACCCTTCAAATGATCGGGTGGGACCAGCTAATATTGATGTTGCATCCCACATCTTAACATCTTTAGAGGACGAAGAAAGCAACAACTGGGTCTCACCAGAAACAAAAGATTGAACAAGGGTCAAGGGAGCATCATGGCCAGTGAAGCTCTCTACCACATTATTGTTGTTTGAATCAAAAAATTTGAGTTCTCCAGTATGGCTACCAACAGCAATATGCGAAGAGTCTCCAACAAATGTAATGCATGTTAATAATGCACCCGCATCGTCCCGATAAGTGCGCCATGGCCTAAACCGGCTAAACACAAATTGACGATCCTTGCGATTACCATGTACTCCACCATACATAAACTTAAATTCACGAGTACCAAGCCGAGCAGTCACATTAGAGGGGGCATCGAGGCTTCGCTTAGGTTCCGGACAAACATGTGGGTGCAGAAGAGATATTGGAGGAAGGGTGGTAATGGGGGCTGGGCATTGGCGATGCTGATGTTTCAGATACTGAACCACTAGAGAATCTAGTGTCACACGCTCAGGGTTATTCGGCTGAAGGTCATTCACTACTTGGGAGGATGGTGTCATCTGACCTAGATTTGTGATGCAGTACTGATTGTCATCCAAATAGTCAGCTGTACAACGGCCTTGCTGACTCCTCAGATTACTAGTTGGTGTGAAAAGCCCAACAGCATCAGTATGCAGGCTGCTTTTACGAACTGAACTTGAGCAAATAGGAGAGCGAAGTCCCTGATCCCCAACATTTAGTCGCTTTCCAGATGATGAAAACATTGGCATGTCCTTTAGATCCGATAACTTTCGTTTGGATGGCAAGGTGATTGGAGTCTTGAACTGAGATCCAGTTTCAGTGTTATGTTTTAATGAAGATTCAGATGGATTCTCTATTGTACTAGTTTCTGAAGACTCTTTCCCAGCACGTAACCATTTTCTGGCTGATGAATGCCGAGAGTCGATAACTTGGTGTCTTGTATGAGAACCAAAAGACGACGAGAAAGTTAACGACTTTTTCCTTGCAGAGCCAGCATCACTTTTCAAGCAAGCATCCTCATTCTTTGAATTATACTTCAGTTTACTAGTGAGAAATCCACTAGGAGTACGACCAGAAGGCCACTGAATTTGTGTTGAAGAAACTTCCTGTGTTGTGGGTTGTTGTGCAAGAGAAGATGGAGCCAGTAATGACGGCAAAGAAGTTAACTGAGCCTCTTTAAGCAATAAAGAAGCAGTTTGCCCCAATCCAGATGCCTGCAAGTGTTCATGAATTAAGAGCAAGAGTTCCCTGCATAAGAGAACCAATAAATAAACAGCCATCAGAAGGGATACCCCAATGAAGGTTGGCAGAAGAACTGTAAATGTATACAAAAATCCTGAATGGTGAATTTTTGTAATGTAAAAAAGACTGGATACCTTGAAGGGTAAGTAATAGGAGTGGCAGCAGCTATGGCAGCCCTTTCAATGCGCCTTAATGCAGGAGTAGCTGCATCACTAGCAACTAATGTACTTGCACGCCCTAAATTAGCCACAATCTACAAATGTAATTGCAACATATATATCAGTGGCAGACAATTTAAGCATCAATAGTAGACTTCATAGAGCACATGTAAATTATGTTTAGTTTAAGTAAGATCAGTAAATTATGTTAAGTTTAAGTAAGATCACTGGTTTTACTTGTCTTCTTTTTCAAAGATTTATTTTGGAAACCGTTTAAACAATTTAATCCTAAAAAGTTTGTTTTTCTTGAAAATTAAAAATAGTCAATTTCTAAGCAAAGCTTAACCTTTTTAAAAAGCTCAAATAAATAGTTTATAAATGAACTAACATAGAATGCAATACATATTGAGAATGTACATCCACTAACTTCCAAAGCATAACACAAACAAAATTGACGAGGAAAAAGAAAATACAAAAAAACAAAAAAAAACTCATAACAGATATTCTTCTAGCTGGAATATAATTGAATAGAATAATATATGCCATGGCAACAAAAAGTATCAATACCATTCAATTCAATCCTGGGTTAATATGGTAAAATTTCTAGTGAATAAACCTAAGCCTCAATTGTATGATATTTTTTTTAGCGTGGGTAGTGAAACTCGGACAAATAAAAAAACAGTAAAGCACACAGCATGAGTCCATAACAAGTTCACTCAACCCAACATGATACTCTGAAACACAGTTCAGCAACACCAAAAAGCGGAGATGCTTACCCCAATTAGCTCAATTGCAGCCTGGGATAGTTCAGCTTGCC
>Ga0209282_1000689_pt1 | contig 16789 bp, 10 predicted proteins | sample Mtrugardesep15_FD_187529 | JGI IMG/M metagenome (GOLD analysis project Ga0209282, IMG submission 187529) | Root nodule microbial communities of legume samples collected from California, USA - M. trunc garden sep15 (SPAdes) (version 2) | ecosystem: Host-associated > Plants > Roots > Nodule...
TTAAAAAAAAATGTACACAAAAAAAAAAAAACCTTTAAGTAAAAATGAGAAGAGTAAATTACACTCTCTTTGTTGCACTAAAACCCATAAATAAATAAATTACATGACTTTTAAATACAGCTTAAAGAATTTGGGAATTCACTAAAAAGGGTAAATAAAGAAACAATTTTATTTTAGGAAAATTTATTTACTACAAATATACATAAACTTCAATGATTAATGTTTAAACTCCAGACATCTTACTTATTCATCTTAAAATCGTGCATGCTTCTTTGTTTTTAGGGATAAATATGTTTTTGGTCCCTATAAATATACCAACTTTTCGTTTTAGTCCCTCTAAAATTTTCCTTCAACTTTTAGTCCCTATAAAATTTTCAATCACTACTTTTAGTCCCTATTTTGAAGTTAATTTTTGTATTTATTTAATGAAATTGTGCATAAGGCTTGGTTGTTGTTGTTGTTGTAATGAAATTGTGCAAAAATGTGTAGTATATTGTAAAAATATTTCCCAAAAAAAATTAGAATTTTTTAACAAAACATAAATTTAATATGAATTTTTAACCGTCAAAAATATTAAACTCATGTTTAGTTAAACAATTCTAAATTTTTTTGGGAGAGATTCTTATAATATTATGAATTTTTCTGCAAAATTTTATTCAAAAATATAAATTCTACATATGATTTTACTTTAAAAGAGGAACCAAAAATGAAGATGGAAAATTTTTTAGGGACTAAAAGTTGAAAGAAAATTTTAGAGGAACTAAAACGAAAAGTTAATATATTTATAAGGACCAAAAACATATTAAACCCTTGTTTTTATTATATACCATATTTACCTACATTTGACAGATTCATAGAACATTCATTTAATTTAGTTCAACTCTTTGAGATATTTTGCTTAAAAGAAATGAAAATGAGCAATGTGCCCAGAAAAAAAATTATATTTTGACCGAAACAAGCGACAACAATTTATATGATTAAAGCAATTAAAATATATGTTTAACTATTGTCGGTGTATGGTTAATAAATCTAACAAATGTCACTACTCAATGTTTTTAGGTATGAGTAGAGCTGACAATGAATTGAACCAACTCGAAAATAGTTTCATACTCGATTTGATAATTGATTCGTTGAACTTGGTTCACGAATCAAATGAATCGAACTTGAGTTGAATATTAAGCTCGTTAAATAAATGAGTTGAACTTGAACTAAGTATGGTTCGACTCGTTTAGTTCATGAACCAGCTCAAAATATATACATACATATATACTCCCTCCGTTTTTAAATATAAACAAAATTGACTTTTTAAATTCATTCATTTAATGATGAATGTGGTTCATAATATAGACCACATTCATCATTAAATAAATGAACCTTAAAAGTCAATTTTACTAATATTTAAAAATAGAGGAAATACTTTTTTATATAATATGTAATTTATTACAAGTTTCTTCTAATAATTATGCACTTTTTTCATAAGAATTATTACTAATTACTAATTTGAATAAAAAACAACGATAATAAAAAAACAACGATAAACTAAAAAGAGGAAAGAAAATTGAAAAGTTAACGCCTTATGAAGATTTTTAAACAATCATGTGAACAAGAACAGTCCCACATCGGGCAGATTGGAAAATATTAGCGAGGAGGGTATATATATGAGAGCTAACATGAGAAATATAAGGTAAAAACTATGCTGATACTACACAAACTATACAAACTGCTATATTAGTAAATTGGTAAATAGTAGTAAATATAAGGTACGAGTACAATTCTAAAGTAAATTAAATTATTTTTTTTGTTTTTTTTAAATGTCAAAGACATCCTTAAAAAAAATGACTGAGATATTTTTGACAAAAAAAAGTTTTTGAAATATGCAATTCGAGCAAATGAGCTGAATCTAACGAACCGAACTGAATTGTTCGTGAATTTTAAACGAGTCGAACTCGAGTTGAAAAATAGGTTCGTTTTGAACTCGAGTCGAGTTTTGAACCGAACCAATTCTTATCGAGTCGAGTTGTGCTCAAACAGTTCGACTCGACTGAGCTCATTTTCAGCCCTAGGTATGAGCAAGTTAACAACTTCTATATATATTTGTTGATAATGTTACCTTTAAAAATATCTAGATTTATTTTTTAAAAAAATGGAAAAAAAAGCAATTACTTCCATATGACATTACATGTCAGACCATGTGGTAGTGTCACGTATACACTTCAAGCCATGTTTTATTGAGAACCTTGAGTTACAAGATTTCGGTTTATACTCAAGGGAATACAATAATCTTTCATATTGTAAGCATTTATCATTATAATTTTTGTGACCTAGCAAGTTTGTCTATAAAACTATAACGAATCAGTCAATAATTTTTCTGCAGGCTTTTCTTAGTCCATACTATGAGGTGACACATTAAATAAACATGTGTCTTTTCGCGGATATTTTACATTAACAAATCACTCGAAATTTATTTGGCATGTTTTTTTGTGGCATGTTAAATGTATACATTCTCTTAGACAGAATATTATAAAATTGTCTTATCCCAATTAAATTAATTGTTTGTTGTACCAACAGGAAAGTATAAATTAAACCTATTTTAAATCTTATCCTAGCCAACCTTTGTTATTTTTATCCTTGGTTTTTGGTGGGTTAGCAACCTGATAGTATAAAATAATGGTATGCGTGTTTCTTATTTCTTCCAAAAACTCATATCGAAGGATGAGTCAAATACGTTTGTAACCAAACCATTTCGAGTTGACAAAACCAAACACGTTTGAACCAAGACCAAGGAATGAGTCTAACACATTAGTAACCAAACAGTCGTTTCAGGTTTATGAATGCAACCACCGCAAAATAGGAAACGCCTGTTACCACCCAATCTCACAATCTCTAAACATAACAAAAACACAAATACATAAAAACAAACTGAATGACCCCGAACGGATTACGGATCAGAAGAGCTTAGCAACAACTGTTGTGTAAATACATCGTTAATGAATCAAAAAGTCAGTCCTCCATGAGTAGAAAGAAACGTGTTGTGAGGGCCAAAAGCCAAAACCGACCACCACCACAGCAAAAAACGGCAACGACCAAGAACGACGAGGAAATCCAACTGCTGCAGGCGGAATGAGGCCATCGACAGGGTTGAGATGTGTTGAGGAAAGATCTATGCTCGTGGAGGCTACATGGTGAAGGTGGTGGTTGGATTAGGTGGTTGAAGAGAGGTCAAAGAAAGTGAATTTTCGAGAGAGCCAGTCACATGTCTACACTATCAGTCTAAATAAGTTATATGCATGCATCTAATTATATGTTGTCCACTTAATGAATTAAAAACACATAATTTATCATGCCTCACTAATTGAGGTAGCAGTACAACATTAAATGCATCTGTAAAAATTCTTTACACTGATCGTGCATGTAAATCAAACTGATCAATTTTTCTACTCGATGCATTTTTGGAATTATACCCACAAGCTGATTATTGTATCTGGCATATTTGTAAACTCGCACAACAATGTTTAAAAAGAGGAAACTAAGTGAAAAGCAACTGCAACATAGCCAAATTTTAAGGCTGAGGCCAAGTACTTAATGTGCCACTTATAATAGTGCCCTCCCAGAAAAACATGGAATACCACCTCATCATTATTTAGAAAGCTTTTATGTTTTTTTTACATAAAAGAAATTTTTTACGTTGAATGTAAAAGAAAATACAAATAAATATTTTTCATTAGAAAACAAAACCATCTATACTTGGGTAGCTTTATCTATAAAAAATTCCTAATATACAATCCGGTGAATCGGTGATGAGTTTCAAATCTACTCATATTGAAAGTACCATTTAAATGCACAAGTTAAATAAGGATGTCTATCTCTATCTGAGAAAGAAAAATATACCAGCTTTTATTCTATTTTATCAAAACATGATCAAATGTCTATACATAATCTATTCAACGCATAATCTTGTCAACCTTTGGGCTCCTATTATCTAATACATTAAGAAGCCAAAATTGAAAACTGACCAGAAGCTACAGGAATATTTATATACAGCCCGAATGTCACTTTAGGAAAGAGATGCCTGCAAGCTCTTGATCACTGGTGACTGAAGTTGTTAAGGTATAAAATGTTAGATGTGTGGTTTGATATGGAATGGAAAGTGTCAGATGACAGGAAGGCTCTCTATCACCAATGACTAGGGTCGCCACGAAAATACACACTTGATAGCAATCGACATCAATCATGCATTTGTCTAAAATGGATCCCCAATGTCTGTTTCCATTCCAGGCGCCCCTGTGGTTAAGATGTACATATTGCAGTTTTCAACCGAGGCTCTTAACAGCGATAGATCATCTTATGCATTGATGTATCCTTTAGAGCATATAAGAACTGGATCAGATGTGTGTCATGATCGAAAAGTAAGAAATCCTTTGATAACTATGAACATTTCTACTCGTGAAAATCTTCATATGGTGAGGATCCACTTGAAGAATCACTGTCAAATGGGGTTGTCTCTCTTGGAGATGACGGTAACGATTCTCTTTGTTGGGAAGACGAACCTGCAAGAGATTGAAACTTCATCCTCAAATAATCAAGTAAACATGATAGGATTTGGCTAAAAGAGATGAATAAATAAGATACGCAGTCAAATATCAAAACACAATATGTTGTATAATTTCATAGTCATTTTCAATTTCAAGCCTTTTTTTTGGGTGGTCGTACTTCTCAGGGAACACTAGAGGTATCCTTTCACCTTGATATCCCTTGGATTTAGTTTGTTGGTTTTTGGAGTTGGGCCTCGTATTCTGATTCGTGCTTGGCTTCTTGGAACCTAGGATAAGTTAAAAATGGTTTTGACAAAAGTAAAGAGGATGTGAATTATGGAAGTAGCTGTTTTAACAATTTTGTGGTCTATTTACTTGAAGAAGAATGTAGGTGTTTTGACATGTCTTTCTGTTATGTTTGTTTTTGGATAAGCTTGTGTCCTTGGATTCTCTTTCGAGCTTTGCTTTTATCAATTGTCAAGAGAAACATTACTGATATATAAACAGATTTAGAAGACAATTTTTCCCACTCTATTTGCCACTTTGGCTTTAGAGTAATATATTCTTCTTTAGACCAAAATTCAAAACAAAAAAGTTCCACAGATTAAATGAATATTAAGCAGTCATAAATGCTAAAGCAATAGCACAAAAGTGACAATTTAGCAAAACCTTTTTGCCCTCTGGAGCGGAACTTCTTAGTGTGCCTCCTAATAAGTTTTTTAGTAGTAATGGTGAGCTGCCTAGCAAAAGGAGAGAACTCTGTATCATTATCACTCGAATCACCTTGAAAATCATTCTCTGTGTCACCCCTCATAGTATGGAGCACAAATTTCTTTGCCTTGCGACTCTGAGCACTAAATAGTCCTCTAATGGATGTAACAAATCCATCACCTGCACCATCACTTGGACGCTTGAGCCAAGATAGCGGATATTGATCAGACTTTCCTCCTTGGCCTTCATGTTGACTGAAAATGGTGTCAATTTCAGCAAGACCAGGTTCCGGAGGCTGACTCTGACCTTTATCTTTAAACTTTCGACCCTACATGATCCAAAGAATAGGCAAACTTTTAAAGGAATTCGGTAGAAAAGCAGATAAAGTTGACACCAGTTAGATGTAGGTATTAAATATAGCATATGCTTCTCTTGATTGGCAAGAGCTATTTTAAAAGTGATTACGAAAAATAACAATTCCACTTGATTTTCTATTCTATCTAGTTAGCTACGTAAACATCACTCTGTTTTAAAAAAGAAGGAAACTGTAAGTCATTCATCACCTGCATTCCAGTCACAGACTTCAGGACCCCCCATATAATGTGCTTCTTAACTCGTGAAAAGAGTTTTCGCCAAGTCCCAGTAAACTCAGGCCGGTGAAATTGATCCATCAGTAACTTAAGATCATTTACAACAATCCTTTGCCCTTCATATGTAACCAACAATTCCACCTGCAAGAAATAATGAACGGTGTTTAGCAGAAATTTGAATTGTAGCATCATAAGTGAAGATAGATAACAGCTTTACCAAAAGCCCAAAACAAGCAACCTGGCTAATTTTGATGTTGTGAAACTCCATCATTTTTCGTGGCCTTGATCTCTTCTCTTCATGCGACTTGGCCACCTTTTTTTCTTCATGAGATGAGCGACCACCTTTAACACCTTTGGAATCTTTTGAAGAAAAAAAGGCTTCATCTTGATGCTCAGTAGAACTAAATGGGCCATTTTTTGAGGAAGAGAAACTTTGCAATACAAGTTCATTAGCTACAGATTCTGCAACAGTCTCTTCCCAAGATCGGTCAAAAGATGACGTCCTTCTCAACTCAGAGGGTATACTAGTACCAGGGTTTTCTTTGACATTTTGCACTTTGGATATCTGCAGGCAGGTTACAAAAAATCCTTATGGAAATCTAGCTACCATCTAAAATTACTACCTCCGTCCCTATATATATAAGACCCTTTTGCCAAGATTACGGAAATTAAGAAAGTGAATTTTTGTATTAAAGTTGTTTGTAATCACTATTGATTTTACAATTTTATCCTTTAGAGAGAGAGTTAGTTTATGTTTTTAACATGCTATTTATTGCTAATTGAAAAAAAAAAAGATGTATAATAAATAAGGGCATGTATGTAAAGAAATAATTAATGTAGTTGGAAATAGCAAAAGAGTCTTATAAAAAGGGACAAAAAAAATTCTCAATATGGTCTTATAATTAGGGACGGAGGTAGTAATATAAATTGGGAGAACATAAGAACAAAGCTGTATTCTGCTCTACCTCTCCCACCAATGCACCTACTGCAGTATTCTCTATCTTATTAGTAATCTCTATATTATTAGTAATCTAATATTAGAGTCATGTACTCGACAAACAATCAAATGCTTACTTGAGCTGAATCAGCATGGACAGGAGGCTGACTTGTTGCAGGAAACAGCATTGCAGATATGCCGGATTTGGATGAGGTCTCGGACTCTTTTGCTGATTGACTGCTTGAAGCAGAAGCTTCAAGGACCGATGAACCTTTTTTTACACGCCTTGCACCAGCGGTGGTAGAAACCTTCCAAACTTCCTGTAGAATAAAATAACCCCAATTATAACTTTTGCCAAAATATATCTGCAAATTTAACCTTGGTTTTTACAGACGAGGTAAAAAGAATTTGTAATCCTAAACTAACCTGCCTCCGTTGGGAATCTTGTTCTTCTTCTGGGAAGAAATACTCCCACATCATTCTGTACATCGTCTCAGTTAAATGGATCTTAAGGGGGTAAATCTCTACCTATAGTGGTAAGTATTTTGACATTAGTTAGAGCCCAAAGTCAAAATGTAGGCCAAGTTCTGGATAATGCAGAAGACAAGCTTAAAATATAGCTAGCGTACTTTGGAGAAATAAGATAATAACAGGACATAAGTTGTAATATGCGAATTGCATGATAAAACAAATTTCTAGTATAACTGTGTGATTGAACCAGATCTGTGCATCTGTGTACTTTGTGTGGAAGTTCAGTGAAGTTTTTGTTTTGAACCTAATCATTGGTCTGACTTTCCGGATTCGAGAGGAGTTGAGTGACTTAGAAAAGTAACAGAGATGACAGACAGGATTGATATGTGAAAGAAAGGATCGCAATAAGGCAACACGAAAAATATAAATGGGACGATGTGCAGCATCGCGAATCTGTTTTGCAAAATATCAATTCTATGTGAGTGTTCATGAATTGTTATGCCAATATCAAGCATGTGAGTGCTGGAGACTTCGTTGGAAGAAACTGTGGAGAAGAGGTGCATGATTAGGTCGAACTAACGAGGGTGGAAGAGAAAAATTTACATGTCAGCATATATCATAAAGAGATTCATGACATGGACTAAAACAGGGAACTCTTGAATGTATTTGTCTGAGACTCAAGTCAAATGGAAAAACAATTACAAGGATAAAAACCGAAATGACACATCGTAGGGACTATAAAACACATTTAAGCCAAGAAAATTTTAGAATAACAGAGTAGAGATAGTGTATTCTCTTACTTTGGAAAATAGGTTTACAAGGACTAAAACAGAGGCAGCCTTGAGGCCACTCTAAACTCTAGGAATTAAAAAAGGAAAATTAAAACAGAATCAAACCATAAACTAATCAACATGAAGATATGGTAACGTAACTACCAAATCCCTCTTATTTAAGGAATCAAATAATCCTAAATTAAAACAAATTGATACGCCAAATTTCCACAAAAACATAAGGGTTGACTTCACTATGTGCTAAAGCAGCCAAAACTATTTGCTAAAGTTTTGATAATTATTAATCATAAAATTAAAATATTTTTTATTGAGAAGATATTAAAATTTGAAATATACACAAAATAAAATAAAAGAATATATAAATATGAAATAAAAAACAAATATATAATTTTTATTAGCGGGGAGAGTATCAACATGTACACCTCAACTTTGAAACATGGGAAAAAAACAACCCGTCCCCGCTCCTAGTCAAAGCATGTTTTCCCCTTCAAATTTGGGGGGTTCGCACGGGTATCCGCGAGATCTGTCCCGGGTACCATGCCGACCTAGAAGACATATCTCTCTTATATCTTCTAAACTTCTTCGAATAAGACAACATAAATTATGTTTTGAAGAAAAATCCACAGAATGCAGATATAACATTTTCTAGCATCTCAATAGTCACATTTTATATTTTCATTGCAATTGAATGTGTGGTATGAATGTAATATTCACATTGTAATGTTTTTTCAAAGAAAGGTGTAATTTAGGCATGTTTATAATAATATCATTGTTGATAACAGGCCCTTGACATCAACAAACATTAATCCCACGCCTAATTACATCCTACCAAAATTTTGAAGCACACGGCAATGACATATTGATAACTTTCCTGCTCTAAAATTTGAATGCCAAATAAGTTCCTCCTTATACTGATGCCCCAACAGGAATTTACTTTTAAACTTGCAAATCTAGGAAGAGAATCGAAGCGCATAATCATCTTGATACTAACTAGACATTATTGTTTATTTTTGGAGAATGTATACATAAGATAACTCTATTACAGTATGACCAAATGGTCCCATCTTTAACCAAATACCACCCAAATAATAAGCAAGAAAGAGAAAAAAATCACAATTAGAAAAGGAATGTGTTCTATTTTTCTTTTATTTAACTTCTCTAAGCATTAGACTCCAAAGTAACCAAAAGAAATTATTACCTGGAAAAGTTCAAGGGAAGAGTTTCCATCTCTTGGAGCTCCCTGTTTTGCATCTACTCGAAGCATCTCTTTTCTGGAAAAATGTTCATAAAAAGGAAAGCAGTCAAGCATGTGATACTTGCAAATTGCAATAAGGAACACAAATACAGCAGGACTCAACATGCAGCTGCTCACCCCTTTACAAAATGTATAGGAAGTTTGTATAGAAATTTTTCAAAATAGAAATGCAGATATGAATGAAGGGAGTCTTGGCGCAATATCGCGAATAGTTGCTTGACTCAGAGGTCAGGGGTGTGAAATGTGGAATTAGTCTCTTTGATAATGTAAGCAAAGGATTCATACACTAAATTCATGATGGATATGTCCCTTCCCTAGACCTCACCATAGGGGAGATTTATAGAACCAAGTTACCATTTTTAGAGTATAAATGTTAAATTTATAAATATCTTCAAAGAGACACCCTCCGTCAATCAAAAAAAATATATATATACCCTCCAAATTAACTACTTCAAAGACACAAGGCAATCATCAAGGAGCAGAATCTGCTCAATTTAAGGGTATGTAGAGTATGCAAAACATATTGTTGCACTGCATAAGCGGTGTGAGTAGAAGGAAATCTAATGGTAACAGAACACTGAATAATACAGATAATTGTATGCATATTCCCATTCAACGGAATAACTGTGACTTGGGAAGTCTGAGGCCATTTGCTTGGTTGAAAAAATGTCCTTTACAAAATAAATTGTGATATATGTTCAAATGTATGATCTTGTACCACTTATCATCCAATACTGGCTTGGTCCAGCACAGAGGCAGAGTACAGGAGTTTGGCTCTTGCCACAACCGAGGTTTATTGGATCCAGTCTGTTAACTGAGCTGGGTGTGCATCATACCTCTCCCGTCAACTATTGTGACAACATGAGCATTGCACTACTTCTCTCACTCATAATCTCGTCCTTCATGCTACTAATTCCAAGCATATCGAGCTCAATTTATATTTTGTCCTAGAAACTGCAACTGGTTCATATCCATGCAATTGATCAGTATGCTGAAATTCTCACCAGAGCTCTTTCTCCTATGCGCTTTGAAGCCGTGAGGTCGAGGCTCAGTGTGTCTGATCTTGCTCTTTTACAAGCTTCTCAACCAACTTGAGCTTGCGGGGGAGTATTAGAGTTAGCTTTAGTTGAATTAGTTTAGTTTTTAGAAGCTTGATCTACAAGCTTCTGTTGTAATAGAATCTTACTTAGCAAGTCTGTGCTAGCTATAGTGACAGTTGTGTACAGTTGTGGTAGTAGTCGGTCTGAGCTCCATAAAGAGAAATGATATTTGTACAACCACTTTTTGACAACTTTTGAAACAACCCTCACTCTCATACTCACATGTGTTTTTATTCTCTCTCTTCTTCTTTCTCTCTCCATTGTTTTTGTCCAATCACAAAAAGAGAAAAGTGGTTGTCACCAAAGTTGTCTAATATTAGTTGTACAAATATCATTCCTCCTCTATAAATAGTTAAACAGAGCTTCATGTACTTGAGTAACATTTTAGAAAACAGCACTTCAAAGTTGGAACAGCAAAACAACAGATATAAGCACCAATAAATTAAGAAAAAGTCCGGGAAAAGTTACATACAATTCCCATTCGGATGGAGGATTCCATGCTGACAAAAGCATATCAGACTTTGCATTAGGCAGGCAGTTTCTGACAACAAAATATTTTGTTGTAAAATGAGCAACACCTACGTCCTTGTAATCCCGGTCAAAGTCATATTTCTACGTATTTACAAAAATCAAACCGAATTAGCATACTCTTGCAAATTGAGACCAAAAAGATAAATCGGGAAAGTTACAAAACTAAGTGCTAGCAACGAACCACCATTCTCAGGTATTTGAATTTGGACAAGAAAAAAATAGGCTTAATTGCAGTTTTAACCCCCTAACTTTCACAAAGTTGCGATTTTGGCCCCCTAAGAAAAAAAAACTACAAAACGGCCCCCTAAGTTTTGTATCTGTAGCAGTTTTGGCCCCCCAAGGCAAAAAAAAATAAAAAAAATAACATGTGGCACCTCACTTAGGGTGCCACGTCAGCGTTGACCGAGTCAAAATTGGCATTGGAGGCCAAAACTGTCACAAATGCAAAACTTAGGGGGTCGTTTTGTAGTTTTTTTTCTTAGGGGGACAAAATCGCAACTTTGTGAAAGTTAGGGGGTTAAAACTGCAATTAAGCCAAAAGAATACTAAATAAGACTGATGTGATTTTTCCCTTGGTCCCAATAGCGTTCAGTTTTGTATACATGCAGACCATGTAAAAAAAATTACTAATAATGTAAGAAACTAGGACATATATTTCAAGAGAAGATTTGATAGGGACACCATTTTATACTTCATGTGAAGCAATTTTAAAGTGCCACTCCGTCAGTTTTGGAAGTGAACGTAGAGAAAAGCGAGAGAGAAGTTTCCTAAATAAATCTTACCAAGTCATTAATCTCGGCTTCTGCAAAGGATTTACCATCAACAAGCATGCTCCAAACAACTTTGTTAATTTCCAGGGATATCCGCATAGCATAGGAAGGACTTTTGTTCATCTCCTTCTCTGCCAGCCGTAGCTGTGCAGCTTTTTGAAGAGCCAACCTTAATGCTACGGCTGCTGCTTTTCTAGATTTTTGTGCACTTAGAAGCTCTCTCTTCAGTCCTTGGACCTGCCAGTGTGGGATTACTATTTGATTAGGCATGCATATTTGTCATATATTGAAAATGAAATCTGCGTACAAATAAAAATACATCTCAAAAGTTACTCCCTCTGTCTCATATTAAGTGTGGTTTAAGGTTATGCATGCTTCTTAAGAAAACCATTGAGTGTACCAACTTTCATGATTAAATGAGCTTCATGACTAAAATATCCTTATTAATATAGTAGTTAGGTGGGTCGAAATAAAACAAATAAGGGTTGGAAAAGAGGTAATTAATGCTTCATTGGTATTTTAAAATGACATAATATGAGACAAACCATAGGATGAATATACATGTGAAAACTTAGGAGCTAGTGTTATGCTAATGAATAATGCAATATATTTTGCATCAACAAAAAAGAATACTGCAGTATCTTTCCCCACTACTTCAAAAAGGGTAAAGAAACCAAGCAAAGATAGTGCCGCATCAGATGAGAAGAGCCGTAATTTTAATGGGATGCAGGCCCCACTGAGAAACATCATTAAGAATGCAAGGACCATAGTCCACAAAATGGAATGGACGGTGTACTTGCAAGAAGTACGATCGTTCCCACCCCCACTGGTATGGTGTCAGTCAAGGTGGTGATGTTTTTCTCTTTTTGTGAAAGTGTCTCTTTTTCTCAAAGCCTTCTTTCCTTTTTATAGAAATGTTCTTGGGAGTTTAGTGAAGTTACCGGGAGTTAGAGACGTTTGGGCGGGTCGGTGGATAATGGGCGACTTGGCGTGTAAGGGTGACCCATGTTAAATCAACTGACAGGTCGATGTAACTTGCCTAGGGCTGTATCCCTGGCCGAATATTATTCTATTCCCTTATTTAGGACGGGGGTATAGAGCTATATATCATATGATGGTCCACAGCCCCCCAAGCAAAAGGCTAAAACTTAGGCGAAGTGCTTTATAAGCATAAAATTAAAATGTACATTTGATGATAGATTACAGATATGGTGAGGGTGTGGAACGATATTCCTTTTGATGGTCCAGACGGGCCACTTTGAAAGGATTGTTTCCAAGCTGGGAGTGATAGATATTCATTCACCATCTTGAGGGGGAGTGTTGTAAATAGTGTAATTGTTAGTAATAATTGTGTTTGGCCCTATACTAGGCCCATTAGGCTTAGAATAGCCTATTTAAATGTATTAGTGCTTGTACTTGATTCATAACTTGAAATTTATCCGTGATATTTTCCACAGTTTAGTTATTTGTTTCTAAGCCTATATAATAGAACCTCTTTGGTGTAGTTGAAACACACGGTTTATGCATATGTCTCTTGTATCCTCTTATTTTCCTTCTCCCAAAAGATATTTGTATTTCAAGTACCATACGCATAAAAATATCACCAAGCACGGTACGTATCTGATTTCTTTTTTAGTATACAGAAGAGCTAGAAGACTTGAGCATAAGCAACTATAATTTAACGAATACTTTCAAGTCAATTAGAAGATTGTTGAACAAGTTCATTTCTTACCAGCATAGATCTTCCACCAGTTATCATCCACAAGTCACTTTCCTTTTCAGGATGTACATCTCCAGAAGGGTCACACCAAAGGGACAATTTTCGAATATCATCAAGAAGCAACTTTTGTTCCCTCTCTCTTTTTTCAAGGTTGATTTTTGCAAGTTCCACCTCTTCAACACCATCAGGAACCACCTCATCTGCTTCTTCTTCAACATCATCATCGTCTTCAGCAGGAAAGGACAGGCTACTTTTCCGAGGCCTGAGTGGAGTCGAATGCATATTTTATTTCAAGAACAAATCATATATCACAGAATATATTGGGTTTGTTTAAGTTACTTGAAAGGAAAAAAGAGATCACATCAAATTAACTAACTTGATGATCAAAGTCAATCTGTGAATAAAAATCTAAAAAAAAAAATATTGATATAATTATTTTCACACAATAAAAAAGTAAAAATAAAAAGAAGACTATTCAAGCATTGATAAATATTTAACCACTATTTCGAGTCAGTATCTGCAATAAAGAAGGCTAAGAGTCGATAATAAACAGAGAGGCATATGCTGATGTGAGGCTTCATCATGCCAAATAACTATACCTACACAGCAGCGTATTGTTCTATCAAAATAAAGTAACAGCTGAAAAATCTGTCACAAATGAAATCTCTGGGATCTGAACCTCTTCAAAGAAGCCAATAGTGATCCTATATTATGTAGTGAACTAGTCATTTATGTTGTAATACACTTTTTTAATAACAATCAGGCCTATATTAACTCATCAAGTTTGAAAGAATAATTAATGTTGTAAGCATAAAAATGAATTGCTACGTTCATAGATATAAAACACAGTAAAGATTAATAGCATTGTGATTAGGAGTGAGATGCAGCAAACGTGTGATAGAAATAGGTAAATGTTAAAAAGATAAAAGTAATTTAGAATGAGCGCTAGGAGATAAGTGGGCTGGCCATTACTTTGGAAGGCGTGCAAAGAGAAGATTGGTCAACACATCCAGCATGACCTGAAACTGGCGAGACGTCATTGTTGCTGTTATATTACGAGAATTGAATGCGAGCTCCTTCAAAGGCTTCACCTGTGGTAGAACTCTTTTTAGAACTAAAGTAAAACATTTGAAATAGAGTATTGATAGCCATGAGAAATGACATTTACTAACTAGAGAAACAAACTTTTCTAAGATTTGTGTGTCTTGGAATATATGCACTTATGAAAAAAGACGCATTTATATGTTAGCAACATAGGTATAAAATAGCTTACTTTCAGTTCTGGAGTGCCGCCTTTGTGCCTTGTGTACCTAAAATACATATCACAGGGCATAAAAACTCTCTCGAGAAGAGCACCTGTACGCATTACTTTAGGAGAGCTTCGGAGAATTTTCGGAAGCCACTGCAATCCAGCTCCAGGATCAACATCTGTTGGTGCAACATGAGCCTGTACATGCTCCAACATAACAGAGAACTCCATTTTTTTCCATGTCATTTCAGGCTGGTATTCACTAATATGTACGTCAGTAGCACCAAAAGCTTTCTCAATCATGTCAAGACCAACATGAAGGACTGAATGAAATGACCGAGCTAAAACACGGCCACTTACAGCAGCAAGCAGAAATCTACCCTGTTTGTTGAAAAGGTAAGATTTTTTTAAACCATGCACGATGTCTACAGTATCGGTAAATGAATAAAAATATCAAACAAAGAAACGAAGCACCGCGGAGGTAAAAGAAGTAACAATCACCGAAAATTATGGCTCTTAATTTTTGCAAATTTACAGTAAAATAAATATATTTGTTATCAGAGAAGATGTATAATATGTACTTTTTTAATTACCAAAATACCCACCTTTTCACATTATTTCCTGCTTTCAAATTCTTAGAATTTAGGTTGGGCCTAACTCAACCTTTAAAAACCGGCTTATAAGGTTGTACCGGAAACGATGAAAACAAGGTGACAGTTTTGTAATTGAAAGCTAATCCAGGAAATGGAAATAGAAACGTTTTTTCTCAAACCAAATAGGGTAGGCCCTTTGCTTTGCTGTCTTTGTTTTCATTTTCCTTATCTAGCTTGAGTAATACTTATCTTCCATCTTTTTGTACTGTCATTTCTTTCTATTCTATTACTCATAAAATTTCTTGAGTTTGCATGAAATTGGGGAAGGAAGATGAGAGGAAATTTTTTTATGTTTTGGTATGAGATGAGAAAAGAAAGAAAAGAGAATATATCTTCTCTCTCCTTTCATTTGATTGGATAGAAAAGTGAGGAGACAAATGATATTGTTTTGTAAAAGACAAAAATAGAACTGAAATAAAAGACCTGACATGCTCACTTACCAATAAATCACAACACTCAACACATTTTACGATATTTATCCACCACCATTCACATCCAAACCACCTCCCTCCAACATCTCCTCCAGACCATCCAAAATCCCTCAGTCACTCCTTGGTGCCTTCTACTATGCTCAACAGGTATTATATCTCTATTTTGCTTTTCATATGTTATTGTTTGATTGATTCATAATTACATGTTTGTTTGGTTGATGAACCAAAGTGCAATCGAGCATGGTTAAAAAAGGAGTGGCACAGCCATGATAGGGAGCAGTGAAAATGGGAGTGAAACTGATGAACATATACATACACGTGAACATAGGGGGGGTGTTTAACTTAAATCAAGCTGACCCTCACTGAGGACTTAGTCAAGTGGGCCAGTTGGTAAAGCTCGACAGACTTTGCCAACACTAGGAGCAGAGCATATTTATATGTTCAAAACAAGGCAAGGCGCTAAGTAAATTGATTGACAATACTGGATAGTAAAATGAAAAGGTATCATAAGAAGGGATTTAATCAAAAACAAAATTGAAAGGCAAAATAAAAACCGAAAAGCTGCCCGCTTCTTTAAGTGTCCACATTTGACAAACTTACATTTGCATCCTCTGAGTGAAGGTTAAATTGTGGCTCAATGACATTCACCATGAAGTGCCGAGTCCCCTCTGTATCTGAATCATCTATGTTCTCCATCTTAGCTGGCAATGCACCAAAAAGAGGAAACGAAGTGGGAATAAAACTCTGAAAATATTTGATTCTTAGTAAAAAAAAATAAAAAAAATCAATGATCTTGCATGCAATAATACTACTTGTAGCAACAGATGGTATATTTAACTATCTCTTTATTGTTATTACTGATTTACAATCTAATTTGCATATCCAAATTCATAGCAGTTAACAAAAGATCATAAAACATATAATACATACCAGATAGGGAGGTGTCCGCTTTAACCGAATTTGATGGAGATGAAACTGAACCAGAAGTACCTGCTTGCTGAGAAGAGGGAGACTTAGAACTTTTACCAGTTGAACATTTTGAAACATC
>Ga0209282_1000690_pt1 | contig 16778 bp, 5 predicted proteins | sample Mtrugardesep15_FD_187529 | JGI IMG/M metagenome (GOLD analysis project Ga0209282, IMG submission 187529) | Root nodule microbial communities of legume samples collected from California, USA - M. trunc garden sep15 (SPAdes) (version 2) | ecosystem: Host-associated > Plants > Roots > Nodule...
TGACATAAAAATATATTTTTAGTTAATATTTCATTTCTTTCAATTAAGATAATGAATATGAATATGAATATGAAATTGACATAAAAAAGTATAGGCAATAAGTGTAAACACTACTTGAAGTATAGCTTATAAAAAGTCCAGGAGAAAAAATTGTTGTCAAACAAATCTATTTTGATCATATAGCCTTTATCTGATACAAGCTCGAAAAAATGTCTTGTCCACGCTTTCGTTCTTGGAAAAAGAGATCTTGATAATTTGGCTAACTAGATTGTTCCGAACATGAACCTTATATTATTAGGGAAATGCTAACATGTTAAGAAACCTAATGCAAAAATTATGTATTCTTAACATGTGCCTTTAAGTCACATGTTAGGATGACCCTAGTTTGATAAAAATATACACCATGTTCCCCTTATGAATATCATTGAGATTTGCTAACTTAAGACTACATGACAAGGGTTCCCTCATTCACAAATTTGCAGCAGTCATGCATTTCAAACGTCCTGAACCGTTGATCAAAATCTGACAATCCAAATTTCATGCTCAATACTTTTTTCTTTCTAAAACATAATAAAAATTGCATTGAAATATGATTATATGATCTCGATCCAACGATGACATATATGCAACTGATTTCATATTAGTAGTCCTTTTTTTTTGTCTTTTCCTTCTTAAAAATCCTCTTAATGACAAGGAATTTTAAGAAGATTTTTAAAACGGAACGTTAGATTCTTAAAATAAAATAAAATGGAACGTTAGATATTAAAAATAAAAGTAGCTAGGACAATCATCGTCATTTAGTAGTCGTTGCTGCTAATGGTGGGAGTAACGGTAAAACGGCATTATAATATTAGGGTTGGTGGGTTGATGATGTGATGATGAGAGATAAGGACAGGAACCGCATGCTGTTTTATATTTTTTGTAAAGTTAAAGTATATATATCGACATACCAAGATCCAGTCACCAATTCCTCTTTTATCGCATTTTCCCAATAGTTTTTTTTTGTGTTACTGCAATTTCTCGGTGGAAAATGATGTTGAAAATTTGGAGTTTGGCTACGAGAGTAAAAATTTTCAACTCAAAAGTTAAATTTAGATTAAATGTTTACTAATTCCGAAAGAAAGCTAAGCAAACACTACATGTATATAAGAAGAGATCAAAGTTACACGATATAACGTTACATCAATGTTATACTATTTTTTTTTAGGGAACATCAATGTTATACTATATAATGCTCTTTCCAATCTTTTTTATAAAAAATTATTTACTTTTTAAATTCATTGAAATGTATCTAGTCTTTAATATACATCGGATACATTATTTTTCAATTAATCTAAAATGTGAATTGTATCTTATAAAAAAGACCAGAGAAATTATTGTTTTACTCTATATAGATTTTAGAAATTTAATTGTTAGATCGTAAGTTATATCAAATACAAGATCTCATATACCAAAAACACTTGAAAAATATGATATGAGAACTCTTCAAACTTAACAAGATGTCTTGAATTTAAATTCAACCATAAACATGCAGCAATATTAAATCTCTTGAAAGAAATTTATTGGTTTATGAATTTGAGCATATATATAAGATATCTTATTAAAAAAAATTAAATACATGATCTCATATTAGATTAAGCTCAATTTAATTTGATTTTAGAAAAAATACAATTCTTGTTTTGCTATCAAAACCAATTATAGAAATTTTTACAAAAGCGTACTACTCATTGTGTTTTTTTACGTGTCGTTTGACTATAAATTTAACGTTTTTATTTAACTATCGTTTTGATATTTAAAGGGTACGATTTGTCAATTTTCTTTCTCAACTACTTTTATATTTTTCAATAAAACTAATTAATGATGTATATTTGAAAAATTAAAGTTTGTTTTTTTACTATCTTCAAATATTAAATTAATCAATTAAGGTAATAACAAACAACTTTTCTCCTACTGCTCCTGTTACTAGAGTTAACCGATATGTCAAATGGAACAACGGTAATCTCTCTTGTGCTATTTTGAATGTTGACGGTAGCTGCCAATGTACTCCTCTTATAACAGGATTTGGAAGGGTTTTGCGAAATAATTCAGGTTTGTTTCTTGCGGGTTTTTATGGTTTTCTTCCAATCTCAGATGATATTATGCTAGCAGAACTTTCTGCCATATATCATAGTCTGGTATTGGCTAAGGATTTGCGTTATATGGAGCTAGCTTGTTACTTTGACTCTCTTGTTTGCATCAATCTTCTCAATGGCCCTGTTGAGAGATACCATGTTTATGCATGCAGTCCTTCTTTAGAACATAAACAGTTGCTTCTTCAAAGTAATATCACAGTTTCTCACACTCTCATAGAGGGGAACCAGTGTGCAAATTTAATGGTGAAGCTTGAAGCTTCTTCTAATGATGGTCTTGTTCTTCATGACTCACCCCATGTCGGTCTCTTTGACCTTCTTAGAAGTGATGTCGTCAACACCTTTTACCTTCGAGAGTAGTTAGCTTCGTATTAGCTTTTTCTTTTTTCGTTTGCTTTTGTCCTTTGTTTACCCGTTAGCTTTGTAAAAAAAAAACATTAAACAACATTTGGTTACCTATAATAATGGCTCCATGAATTTTGATGTTATCTTCAACATCAATATTTAAATCCGGTAAAGGAGTAATCTCGACATTTAAATCTATGTCACATATTGTGAATCTATTATCGGAGGAAAGTTAAAAAAATTTAACTTTTGATTAATGCGAAGTTAAAATAATTTATTTTTTGCTTTAAAATTATGAAAAAAGATGTGTACAATATATATATATATATATATATATATATATATATATATATATATATATTGACAATTGTTTGTTATGAGAAAAAATAGAGGATGTGCAAAAATTTATTGGAAGAAATATTTAGATTTTTTTGAAGAAATGAAGAGTAACCGATAATTATTTGTTATGCGAGAAAGATATTACATTAAATTTACGAAGAGAAAGTGTGTGTAGAAAAATTGAAATGTATTGATGAATTAAAACGAAAGTATAATAGAGAAAAAATATTCAAAAGTCTAATTCGTTAAATTGATATTATTATGAGTTTAATTGTAGTGGATTGACAGTCTAAAATAACTTTGCACACATAACCAATCAAAACATTCAAAATTTGCACGTAAATTAAAAACATTAGTTGATGTCGCAATTTCAAATATTTTGATTGGTTATATGTGTAAAATTATTTTTGATCGTCAACCCACCACCATTAAACTCTGACTTGACAAGAAGCTAAAGAAGGAGTAATAATAAACATATATATAGACCAAATATATATCTAATCTAATTTTTGCACAATTTTAAATTAGTTTAGTTTAGTTTAGACAAAATATATTAAACTAATTTTGTTTAGTTTTGAGTTTATTATTTATTTTGAAGGAAGTTTTGAGTTTATTTAAACGATTTTTTAAATTAAATCTATATATTTTAGATTTATTTAGACCTAAACCTACCCCACAATCCATTAGAATTTTCTCTTGCGACAAAACAAAAGCAAGTAGAGCTTAGTAAACAATACGTGTCCACTACGCGCTCCTATCTTGTTCCACAATTCATTCTTCTCTCTTCTCTCTTCTCTCTCTCTGAAATTTCTCTCTCGTTTTTTTGGTCATAGTCAAATTCCAATAACAAACCCTTTCCCTTCTTTTCCGAATCTTGATTGAATTCCAACAACAACAACAACAACAACCAACTCTTCTTCTGGGTAAGATTTTCTCTCTCTTTCTTCACTTTACACCAATCGCAAAATTAGGGTTTATTGAGGAAAAGATGAGAAATTAAGCATCTGGGTCTGTGTTTTTTCACCTTTTCAATCGAAAAGATTGTTCCTTTCTGTGATATTTTCTTAAAAATTTGATTTTGATTAGGTTTGGTCTTCTGGGTTGGTGTGTTTCATCACACCCAGATATAGTTAAGATTTAATTTGAATTTCAGTGATTTGTACAGATACATGGCTGTAGAATTGTAAATTGGTAGAATTAGGGTTTTTTGGCTTAAAAGTCAAAGCCTTTAGCTTTTCATTGAATTTGATTTCATTCATTAAATTAGTTGAAAAATGTCTTCTGCTGGTGTAACTACTCTGAGTCCTGTTTCAAGGGAGAAATTGTTGTCTCCAACCAATGGATTATGTAATCCACTGCACTTGTCTTCGAATCTTCGTGAGTTTATTTTCGTTTATCTTTCGTATTCGGGGTCTTTGTCTCCGATGCGTGTGCTACCTTCGGATACAATCGAGTCGGTGAAGCTCAAAATTCAAAGGAATGAAGGGGTGACAAACAAACAGAAGTTGGTTTGTAATGGTCGTGAGTTGTCGCGTAGCAATTCTTTACTCAAGGATTATGGAGTTACAGAAGGGAATGTTTTGCATTTGGTGATTCGACTAGCAGATCTACAGACCATCAGTGTGAGAACTTGTTCCGGAAAGGAGTATAGCTTTCAGGTTGAAAGGTGTAAGGATGTTTGGTATGTTAAGAAACAGATTGCGGAAAAGGAAAAAGAGTTTGCTGATCCTGAACAACAGGAGGTTGTATGTAACGGGGAGCTGCTTGATGATCAGAAGCTTATTGATGATATCTGTAGCAAGTATAATGATGCAGTGATACATCTTTTTGTTAGAACAAAATATGCGGATGTTAGTACGGGGCTTGATGAGTTGTCTATTGAAGCAAAAGAATTGAATGATACAAAGAATTACGATGCTAAGGAAGCTGATTACGGGAGGAAATATGATAGCAAAGAAGATGCAAGAAAGGAGTATGAAGCCATCGAACGGATTATGTCGGGAAAAGCTCCTGGTAGAGGTCTTCTTTTGGAGCCGGTTATTGTTAACCCTAAAGTTGAATTAGCTTCAGAGGTTTGGGATATGATAAACAATACATATGATGGGCTAGATAGTGGTAATTCTCCAATCAGGTCTGCAGAGGGCACAGGTGGGGCTTACTTTATGCTAGACTCCACAGGGCAAAAATATGTATCGGTTTTTAAGCCTATTGATGAAGAGCCGATGGCTGTGAATAACCCTAGAGGTTTACCTTTGTCGTTAGACGGCGAGGGCTTAAAAAAGGGTACTAGAGTTGGCCAAGGAGCTTTCAGGGAAGTTGCTGCTTATATTTTGGATCATCCAATGAGCGGCCGCCGATCATTATTTGGTGATGAGAAAGGATTTGCTGGTGTTCCTCCGACTGTTATGGCAAAGTGCTTGCACAAAGCATTTAACCATCCAGAGGGTTTGACTGCTAAGTTTGGTTCCTTGCAAATGTTCGTGGAGAATAATGGAAGTTGTGAGGATATGGGACCTGGCGCTTTCCCGGTGAAGGAAGTGCATAAAATTACTGTGCTGGACATGAGACTTGCAAATGCAGATAGGCATGCTGGGAATATTTTACTTGGCAAAGAGAAGAAAAATGGCCAGGCTGTTTTGATTCCAATTGATCATGGATACTGCCTTCCCACTAGTGTAAGCACTTCATTTTTGTTAATTCTTTTAATGCCTGTGATGCTGCTTTATTGTTCTCTTGATGTGAATGTAAACTTTTGTTTTGCCTTGTTTGGTTATAACTTAATCAGTTGTAGATTTTTTTATGTTCTCTTCTTTAACAATGCAGTGTAATGCTTCTCTGAGCCATTATGGCATTAAGTATAGTTTCATTTATAGCTTATAATAAAAGTTATAATATCTGAGGCCTCCTTTTGGATTGTTTTTCAGATTAAGTCTTTATGAGTGAGTAATGTAACCTGGAGTGTTTTTGGTAGTTATTTTCCCTAGCATGATATTACCTTCATGATTACAACGACTTGCCTTTTCTGATGCTACTATTATCTTTGTTATGTTTTTAACACCAAAATGAATGATTTGGATAGACCAAAGCTGTATTTTGAGTAATGGCAATTGTAATTAGGCCTTAAAGTTAAACATTATTTTATTGGTGGCATTATTTACCTATTTGAAGGACATTGCATTCTTTTTTCTCGTGATGTTTAGGGGAGGAGGTTTAGTGATATATTCTCTACAATTTCTCTTCAAGTCTTGTTTAAACTCTAAACCACTCACTCGAGGTTTTTTTTTGGCATGTCAACAGTTCGAAGATTGTACCTTTGAATGGCTTTATTGGCCTCAAGCTCGCCAGCCATACTCTCCAGAGATCATTGACTACATAAAGTCCCTTGATGCTGAAGAAGATATTGCCCTTCTGAAGTTTCATGGATGGGATCTGCCACTCGAATGCGCCCGCACTCTCCGAATCTCGACAATGCTTCTGAAAAAAGGAGTGGCGAAAGGGATGACCCCTTTTGCCATCGGAAGCCTGATGTGCCGAGAATCATTAAACAAAGAGTCTGTGATTGAAGGAATTTTTAAAGCAGCACTTGATTCTGTTCTTCCTGGTACTAGTGAGGCTACTTTTATGGATGCTGTTTCTGAGGTTATGGACCAGCACCTTGATGAGATCACCAGCAATTATAATTCTTAATGAAGTTGAATTCTGCTATAGGATTTGGTATGTGTATGTGTACATGTATTCTAGTACATAACTATAGCCAATGATTGTCTTGTATTTTTATTTTTATTTGTTTTCACAGTAATGGGTAATGACTCCCTTGGTCTTAACACATTCTTTCATCAAATTTACCTTATATTTTACCTCTTAATTTATTTATAGCATAATGTTTATGCTTTGTAGAAGTGAAATAAGACATCAATTTTGGAAATAGAGATAAGTATGTGATTATATTAATGAGAAATGGTGGAATGCAATTAACAAACCTGTGGATATTTTCCCTTGTTACAAAATTTTAAACTTCCAGAAATCATCAATAGCCTTGTAAAGTAATTTCTACATTTGTTTTGTGCATAATTGCTTACTAAAAGGCCTATTTAATCCCTAAAAAAAGCCTTATTTAGTTTGAGAATTTTTTTTCACTTTTGATTACAACTTTTTTTTATTTTCACTTCTGTTTATGAAATTTTGTAGAGGATACAGGAAAGATTAATGAACATTTTTATACAAAATAAAGTGAGATTTATATAAAATAAAAAAATCAATTATAAAGAGGAAATTTTGTGGTGGTGCTTATTTTTATAAGCAGCCTGACAATATTAGAGTACACGTTTTAGTCAAATACAAGTGGTACCATTTTTTATCATATAGTATGGCTTTGAGATTAGTGGTACCTTCGTGGCAGTGACAATACAAACAATATGTTGGAAGATTCAAAATTGTTTGAGCATGTTCAATTTGACTTTGTCTTCAAGAAATCAAGTGGCGGAAACTTGTTTGGCTAAGAAATCTTCAAAACTATTTAGATTGATTCCTATTTTCACGTCAAAAGTTAGGTAAACTAAGAAGAAATTTCTACCCATGACAAATATAATTTTAATGATATTGGATTTTGGATATTCTAAGTATATACTTAATTAATGCATGACATGAGTGAGTACCTACACTAAGCTAATATTTTATAACCTTGTAATTTAGGTAGAAAATAATGAAACAAAGAAAATAAAAACACACACTACCTTGGCCGTCATGGGCATAATCTCTATGGAAAAGTCAAACCCTGCTTTGCTACTCCAATATGTCACACTCACATCCTTGATAACCCTTGAAATTAAACTCTTCGAAACTCATTCTGAAGAGTTACCTCTAAAACGGAATTATAATATTAAAGATGTCGTTGGACAGAAAGAGTTGGACATGTAAGAAAAATATGATATGAAGTGTATCTTTAATTTCTCTTGTGACAATTAATTTGCGTCTAAACTGATTCCTACAATCAATTTTATGTTAAATTCACTTTATTTTTTATTTTTTTAGTGGAACTCAATTTTACAAATATGTATCAAAATATAAATCAACCGACCCATATCAATTATTGTGTCCATGCACTAATTGTGTTAAATCTAAATCCCATAAGAAGGACAACGGGAAGTTATAGTTTAAGATTTAAATTTCAAAAGTGCAGAGTTTTTCTCTTTTGATTCGAAGCCAACTCGGATCGCTTAAGCAAAGTCTCGAGTTTGAGTCTTATAGATAAAATTTAGTCGGAAAATAGATCCCACTAAAGGTGGTTAGCCAAGTTCCTCGACAAAGATTAATCATCTACAAAATCGATAAATACATGAATATATGGTTAGAACATAATACCTCTATAGCATATAGTGATAACAGTTTTGCTTGCTTCCCCTAAAACAACAACACCACCTTTGCTTGCTTGTAATCTAACCTATGCGCTATAGGTTTATACTATGATGAATCCCTATTTTTAAAGTTAAATTAAATGTTTGGTGCGTGCATATCGTTGACTAAACAAATGAAACAATTATGGAGTTATATTTTTTATAATACAAATTTAATATAACTTTTTATGTTTATTAAAATATTTGCATTTTCTAAAGAATATTTCGTGTCAATTTAAATATAGAAAGCAATATATTAGCATATTTTAGACTCAATTGCCAATTTTGGAAAAACCAAAGATTTGATAGTTTCATTGTTTTTCATATTCGTCTTTTCCACTTTTCTTTAGTGATGAACTCTGTTGCAACTAGAATGCTTGATAAGAGGTTGATATCAAAGTCTAGAAGTATGTATGATTTTCAGAAGCAAGCTGATGTTGATCTCAAAATAATACGAATGCGTCAGCTCAAAGAACTTCATGACCAAAATAATCTTGAATCATCACCTCATATTATGGTTGATCAAACCACAATGGAGGTGGAAGCCGAGCAAACGTCCATCATGGAAGCGAGCTCAACAAAATTACAGAGCAGCCACACAATATCGGTCCATGACACTATCGTTTTGGTGGTTAGACAGTGGACGGTGTAGAAGGGCGGTAGGCAACCCAAAAAAATGGTGAAGACGCACTTTAGTTCTTTTTGAAACGATAAAATTGGTTTCGGTTTTTTGATTTTGATTTAAATTGATTTAAAAAAGAATCAAATTTCAACCCTTAAAGCGCCTCATTTAATTTCTCAAGTACCCTCTATTAAAAATTTCGGATTTGGATCCTCTATAGTGTGTAAAGTGAGAAAATTTAATTTCTCAAGTAACCTCTATTAAAAATTTCGGATTTGGATCCTCTATAGTGTAAAGTGAGAAAATCAATGGTTGTTAGCAAACTTATGATTGGTTATGATGTACTTAATACACCGACCTTTAATTTGATAATTAACAACTAATATTACTCACTTTACACTCTAAAATGAATTGCTCACTTTAGATGAGCCGGATCCAAAAAATACACCTCCATTTCTTCTCCATATAGAAAAGATTTGGATTCCTATCTTAGTACCCAATGGAAAAAGATTAAGAAATGAAAAGAGAAACTTTCCTATAAACAATTGAAGCAACTCTAGTGCCATTCAATATGAGAGGAAAGGAATACTCATTTTCATGACTAATTCTTACTACTAAACACCATTCTTGGTGGAGAAATTCTCACTATCATGTTAACACAAGCGACTATTATAATTGACTATATTTTTCTCAACTATGTACAATGAACCGTAATTTATGTAAAGAAAACAAACTACAAAAGAATTTGACTTATGCTACCATGCAAAAATTCCATCATCTTCTTCAACCGGTTTCATTCTTCGAAAATAGTTTGAGCCATCATCTACTCCCGTATTACTTCAACTTCCGCTTAAACCTTTATATTAAGACCATAAAAAATGAAATCATTAAATAGCATTATAAAAAATAAAACGATGATAAACCGACAAATATACTAGTTTTCTTTGAGAGCAGAGAATGTTCACTATTTTATTATTTGGCACTTCACTGATAATTATATAAGTGTTGTTTGTTTGCACTTTAATTCTTATTTTTACAAATTTGAAGAAAATTAGACAAGCCTTGCGTTGATCTTCTTCTATGTATGTAACTAATACCACAGCTAAATTATAAAACTACTAATTCGATGAAAAATTACCTCTTGGCAGAGCCATTAAAACCAAAAACACCCTTCATTATCGAGTTTATATCCACGGATCGATCCTTTGTTATCTTATCATGGTACATTTTGCTTCCAATCTCTGTAATCTCTTCCTCCACTTCTTCTAGTGGTTGGTCTATATTAAGCTGAAGTTCTCCTTTCTTGATGACAGTAACACCAAAACCATTTTCTTTAGCATCTCGAAAAGCATCCTGTCACATTTAATGCAAGTATAAGAGAATAGTAAAAACATTACACAAAAGAATAATAAGAAAATTTTATGCAACAAAAAACATGTTCTACCAGGCAACTCAGCTGGTGACATGACACTATCTAGATGGATTCTTACTATACAGCTAATTTTCATTTCATTAATCTACATCACAAAACCAACTAAATTTGGTACAAAACAACGTCTATGCGGATTCCACTTAAAAACTCACTTCTATGCTATGAATTTAGTTGTCACAAGTATCTTAGCACAATCATCAAAATCCAAACACATAGATGGAGAAAATGTCACACTTTGAAAATTGAAAGGGACCAAATTTATGAATTTAAAAACGGGGGAACCAAAATCGTAAAAGAAGCAAAGTAGGAGGATTAAAACAGCCTTTAAGCCTAAATTGATTTATGGAACTAATAACGCTTCCAAGAGCATAAAATTTAATACCTTAGGAGGCCGTGCAACAACGAAAGCATTGCCACCTCCAAGCATATCCATATGAGCCTGCATTATGTAACAAAGATTTTTGCAGTCACCAGGATCTTGGAAAGCAATCACATGATATGGTTTCGGCTCCAATTCAAGATCTGGAGCCATCTCCAATGAATAAAATCCGACTCTTTCTTCTCCATCGTCAACTTTATATACCTCAATGCACTGACAGAATAAACAAATTGATTCAGCATCCATGGTTAGAAAAAAGAAGGATAAGTCAAAACTAGCGGGAGAGGAAAATCTGAAAAGTACAGATATGACAAGTGGCTTTGATCCAGCAAAACTATCGTCAATGACATAACATTTACATTTCATACTTTGTAGCCCTGTTTGGATGAACAAATTAATTATTTATCGCATAAACGCTTATTATATAAATGCCTATGTATAAACTATTTCTAATTTCTATAACAATAGATAAAATAAAGTCAAAGTGTAAAACAGTTTTCTTATAAACTATAAGCTGTTTCTTCTACCCAAAAAAAAAAAAATATAAGCTGTTTTCCTAAGCTATCCTGGAGAGCTTATAGACATGTCATAAGCTATCCCAAACAGCTTCACGAATACATATGTCAAGATATAAGTTCAAATAAGTTAATCGACCCTTAATTTCATTTTTGCTAGTGATTCAGTGGGGGGAAAAAAAATACATACCAGAACATATGGAAGATCTAACCACCATAAGTAATCTTCTTCTTTGTCGTCTGTATATTCACGATATTTACTAACTACTGCTTGCGGTCCGAACAACTCCATCTCTCTTTTAAGCTTGTTGATTTTCTTTTCCACAAAACTCCTATTCCTCTCAGGTAATTTGCTCATCAGATCAGCTGCTTTCTCTATTTCTTTTTCAGTGATCCAGCGATCCAAATCCTTCCCGATATCCTTCATTACAGACCTAACTTCTGGGTCAGTCTCAGCATTGTAACAATCCAAAAATTCCTGGGACCATTTCTTTGTATGCTGCCAATATTCCTTCCCTGATTTTTTGCCAGCTTTAACAGAACCATCACTTCCTTCAACAACAGTCTTTGGATTTTTTGACTTCTTCTTCGGCGCAATTGAACCATCAACCTTTACTTTTGAAGATGAATCAGATGATTTTTTAGCAGAGTCCTTCCCATCCTTCTTCACTGGGTTCAAATTTCTGGTGGAAGTTGTCTTTCTTTTTTTATCTAGGAATTCATTTAGGGACTCGGGAATTTTCTCCACAGAGGGTCCTTTCCACTGCGGTATGATTTTCTCTGGTGAATCATATATACTAATGCCATCTAGAGGAAAAAAGGACAACTGTTAGCATAATGTTTAAAATTATTCAAAAGTAAATGCAAACTAATACTACCTAACCATTAGTATCCTGTAGAAGAAAATATTGTTCATAAATATAAGCTGAACATATTCATAACCAAAATGAATGCGTTAATATTATACATATTTTTCTAAATATTTATGAAAATTGCTAAAAGAGTTTATGATAAAGGAGAGAGGTAGTATATCTTAAGATTTCAGTCTATAAAGTAAGCTTTTAATTTCATGAAGCAACAAAAAACAAATGCAGCTACACGAAATTGAAAGTTGATCACATTGTGTGTACAATATAATTCTGGAACAGACAAATTACCTGCTCCGTAATCAATATTTTCAATATTTGAATGAAGCCATTCATGGAGGTGAGAAAGTTTTTTGTTTTCTTTGTCAACTTGTTTCTCAAGACCTCTGAAGAAAGCATCTTTATCTTCGTCTTTCATCAAATAAAATGGTTCTCGTCCAGACAACTCATTATCGCGAACTCGAAAGACAATGTCTCTAAGATGATCATCCTGCATCCAGTCAAGTTCTCCACCATCTTCACCAACTCCAATTGATTCCATCTCAGTTGGTATATCTAAAGGTTGATCAACTCTCTCTTTTGCAAGTGCGTAGTTATCTTGAAATCCAGCTCTAATTTTCTTAATTATAGGCTCAACTTCATGGAAATTTTTCTCCAGCCAATTTTCTGTCTTTCCAGAAAATCTTTTCTTTCTACTACCACCATTAACTTCATGGTCTGAAGTGGTCTCAGAATTTTGAAGATTTGCCACTCCAGGTTCAACACCAGAGTCTTTAATGTCACCAGTCTTTGTTGGGCCGAATTTCTTATCCTTCTGATCAGAATCTTCACTAGGATTTAGGTCAGGCCTAGAATCTGATTTCATATTTAAAGTATCATCATTCCTAATTTCTTTAATTGTTGGCTCAAATTCATTGAAGCTTTTCTCCTCTGATAGACTTGCCTTGGAACCAATGCCATTAATTTGACGGTCTGAAGTGGTCTCAAAATTTTGAAGATTTGCCACTACAGGTTCAACACCAGAGTCTTTGATGTCACCAATCTTTGTTGGGCCAATGTTCTTATCTTTCTGATCAGAATCTTCACTGGGATTTAGGTCAGGCCTAGAATCTGATTTCATATTTAAAGTATCATTATTCCTGATCTGTTTAATTGTTGGCTCAAATTCATCGAAGCTTTTCTCCTCTGATAGAATTGCCTTGGAACCAATGCCATTAACTTGACGGTCTAAAGTGCTCTCGGACTTTTGAAGGTCTTCCAATCCAGGTTCCGTACCAGAATCTTTCCGGCGCTCATTCTTTGTCGGGCTCTTTTCCCTTTCCTTTGGATTAGAATCTTCACGAGCATTTTTGTCAGGCTTAGAATATGACAATCCATTTAATGCGTCACTTCTGGACACGATTGTATTCGTCTCCAAATTTTTCTTCTTTTGGTTGTTAAAAACAACAAACTCGGAAGGCTTTGAATCAGCCATGTTTTCTTTCCCAAGTTCAATTCCAGATTTTGCATCAGAATTTTCTTTGTCGTGTTTTTTTGAAAGATAATCCTTAGCTTCCTTAACAGACCGTATGATCCTTGGTTTCTTGTTCACTGAACTTTTATTTGTCATAAATGAGCCATTAATAGGAGTACGCGAGGATTTATTGTCTTCTCTGTCCTTCGGAGTCATAGCAACATCATTGATTTTGATTTCCTCTTTACCAATTCCACTATCATCACGAACTATCTCATGCTTGATTGAAATATCAACGTTCTCTGTGATATCATCAGAAGTTGTGGGCAGAATTCCATTACTAGCTGTTGTTTTCCTTGCAACTTCATTTTGACGGTCCCTTAAACTATTATCTTGTTTGCTATTCTCTTTTGTGACTTCACTCTCAATAGAAGACTTCCCAATCACAGTGGCATCCATTTCCATATCCTTACTATCTAGAGAACGATCTCTTCCTTCAATTTCCCGTGCCTGCCTAGCCATTTCTCTAATTTCTCTAACCTTAGAGTCCATATCCATCGATCCAGTTCTCACTTCATCAGAAAAATTCTGAACTACAAGTTTATCAGAAGAAGCCTTAGCTTTTAGAATATTGTTCTTAAGCTGTTCCTTATCCAACTCCGGCTTTTTTACACCTATAACTGGTGTCTCCGTAGATTCATGAATAACTTCAACAGCGCCTTTCGTCAACATCTCTTTCTCCTTCCTAGCTTTTGCCTTCCTCATCATCATTTTCTTCTCCACTTCTGTATACCGAACCTTCTTCTCTCCAAAACTAAACAACTTCTTCACTCCAAACGCGACAACAAAAACACACAATACTATCCCGCCAACCCCTGAAAGCTTCGGAACCAATCCCGGTTGCACGATAAATCCCCGAACAGCCTTAACAAAATCACCTTTCTCCTGCTCACCTTGAACAATAAACTTAGCCACAGAACTATTCCTTGCAATCACATTTTCACCATTCTCCATCTCCCTAGCTAGCTTCTTAGCCTCCAAAATCTTATCCTCTATTTCATTTCCACTAACTCTTTTCAAAATCTCATCTTCATCAACTAAAACCCTCTTAACACCACCAAATGAATCTTGATAAACAGTAAAAATTGGAGCGGACCCAATACCCCAAAAATCAATATCTTCCTTATACTGATCAACCCAATTATCCAATTTATTCAACAAAACATTTTCACCCAAAAGTTCAGATTTTTGTAGTTTTTCCAATTCAACAAAACTAGCATCATCAATTTCTTCAACATGTTTACTAGAAACAGAAGATGGGTCATTGGGAATGTGAATTCTACTTACCTGATGTTCATGAAGAAGCTTGTTCCTCAGTGAATTGCGGCGGTTAGTGGGTCGTCGAAAATGAGCCAAAGTTTGAAACTTTCTTGAAGTTGAAGTTGCTAGATAGAAAGAAAAAGTGTTTTTATGAAATGGGGTGTTACGGTTTGATGAGTATAAAGTTATGGGGTTGCAGAAAAATGGGTATGAAATAGTTTTGGGGGGTGAAAAGTTGAGAATGTCCATGGATTAAGAAGATATACAGAAACACTATGAAAGCATTGTTGAATTGAATTGAATGAAGATATTTTTGATTAAGCTATGAAAGAGTGTTGAGGAATTGGTAGCAACATAAAAAAGATAGTGTTGAGTGTTGCTGTTGTTCAGTGTTGAAAAACAACATCGATACGTGTATGTTTGGTTCCCCTTTATAAGAGTTAAACTTGATTTTCAAAATTCATTTTTACACTTTTTGTCAAAAGTAATTTTTTATCACTGCATATCCAAACATTGTGGTAAAAATCTATTAGTTGTCATTTTTTGGAATTGACTAATTAACCTCCTATAATAAGTGCTTATAAACATTATTTTTATAAAAAAATAATATCTAAATTGCCAAAATATTTAAATTATAAATTATATCTAAATTAAGTAAAATAAACTAGCCAATACCCGCATATAAGAATGAGTTTTGACACCAATTACGAAAGCTATAATAAAAGTTTACAGATTTAGCTTTAAATCACCATAAGGAAAGAAGTTTCACATTCTCTAGGATCTGAGTCGGGGAGTTTTCTTTATTTTGAAACAACCTGTTATTTCTTTCCTTCAATAACGTACACCCACAAACAAGAAAACCAAATCATATGCATAAGCAAACATCAAGATTTGCCATAGCCAAAAGAAGTACCAAACTGGTAGAAATGATCCACAATATTAGATGGATCAGCTGAGTAAACACCAAATCAATTCCTAACCAACTGTCATAACTGACCAAAAAAAATGACAAGACAAAAATAAGTGAGTCTCTGATTCCTCTTGCCCACAACCAGAAACACACAGTAATAATGTTCTTCGAAATAAGTTTGTCTTAGAAGACAGCCTGTTGAAAAACAAATATGTTAATCATTTAAAAAAAAACCTCAAGATTATAAGTTTTTTATTTTTTTTTCTTTCAGAGTTTTACAAAATTTATTCTAGAAAACTAAAAAGTTTTGACTTTGTCGATAAGGAATTGGATTTCTAAAATTATTTCTAAATACGAGTGAGATACATTTCAGGGTAGTGTGATATATTTTAAATACTCGGAATTTATAAAATTTAGGATAAGACATAGGTAAGATGCATTGAAGGAAGGGCTGTCAAAATTGAAAGGCCGGACGTCATGACCTGAGTTTGAATTCGGGACCTCACAGTTGTGTGCGAGTTTATTTTCAGTGGATTAACATTCATCTGAGACCAAAAAAAAAGTATTGGCACTATTTTGAAATTAAAAAAAATGCTAGGAATACTCTCATTATAACACCATCTCTAACACTCATTCTCTTATTAGGTGAAACCCATGTGAGCCTCATCACTTTATGTGGGAACCTTTTCAATGTTGATACCCACATTGTTTTCATCCAACAAAAGAGTGAATGTTAGAAAGAGTGTTTAAAATTTATAAATAGTTACGCATAATACATACACATTAATTACACTTCTTTTTTTGAACAATAAATCTATTGGTTAGAAATTTGCCTCTTAAGACGAATTTGTAGGGAATTTGGGGTTCAAACTATAACCATGCATATTTAATGCAATGTCCCTACCAACTGAGTTAAACTCACGGGGACTACACTACATTTTTTTAAATGCCTAAAAGAAGTAAGTAGCGGTGGTGGAAGATGTTGGTGGTTTGGTGCTAGATGAAATTGAGAAGTTTATCGGGTAATCGGTGATAACCGGTTATCACAAAATGGCAACCCAGTTTTTTTTTTCTT
>Ga0209282_1000691_pt1 | contig 16776 bp, 10 predicted proteins | sample Mtrugardesep15_FD_187529 | JGI IMG/M metagenome (GOLD analysis project Ga0209282, IMG submission 187529) | Root nodule microbial communities of legume samples collected from California, USA - M. trunc garden sep15 (SPAdes) (version 2) | ecosystem: Host-associated > Plants > Roots > Nodule...
CTGGGACTTGGGAGACCTTGCTTGGTTCTAGGTAGAACTTGCGAAATGGGGATGCCTGCCTAATACTTTCTCTAACCTTATGCATGTTCAGATAAACAGATTCAGACCTTCTTTGCTCTACACTCATTTATCATTTTTATCTACTTTGGCCTTCACTCAGTGTGCAATTGTTCTGTATTTTATGTTAATGTTCTAGAATATAAATCTTCAATTCCTCAGTTTTTCAATTTTTTTGGTTCTAGTTGGCCTTGTAGAAAGATTGGAAGATACAGAGTTGAAAGGAAAAAGAAATGTGTGCATGATATTGATGGGAAATCTTGATAAACAATTATGTCCATCAACAGCTGTTGAGTTTTTATACAAGCATACGCAAGTATCAGCTAGTGTATTCATTTTTCCAAGTTTATCATCGGAGATTTATACCAGGGGTGCAATCATGTTGCAAACTGAGAGGGATTTTCAAAAGCTTTGTGAATTTTTGACGAATCCAAAACACATCATAACATCTTCAACTGGCAGGTATTATGTTTGTGTATATTTCTTAAAACATTGGTGTATGTGTTATATATTTGACAAATAGCTTATTTCGGTTTTTTACTATCGGTTCAACCATGAAGCGTGAATGCCTGATTCATCAACCTAAGTTAGAATTTTAACAAAGCTTTCAGGTTGTTTTAGTGATAATTTAGTAATTTAACCCATAATGCTTAGAAAAAGGCTTTGGATCTGCAAGCCTAGGCAAGAGAATTCTGTATATGTTATGTATTATTATTTTCATTTGCCATTCAAACCTCTTCACTGTCTTTTTTCAGGCCATGGGTGATAATTGAAAAACAAGTGGGTCTCAAAGATATCAAAGCAGCAATAGGAACATTGTTTCCTAAATCTGAGGTAAGCTTATACACAATTTTCTTTCCTCCTCTTTTCTGATTAAGAATAATTTAATAGAATGGCCGACCAACTGAGGCAAAAAAGAATTATTTGCACTTGTAAATTAGTACATTAATCGATTTTACGCTAGCACCTGGTCCCCTGATGAGAACGCATGCCTTTAAACATGTAATCCTTATTATAACCTCCAGCTAACTTTGTAGTTTTAATAAGTTGTGCCTCCACTGAGTTCCCTTAATTAGGCACTAGGGACTGCAGAGTTTGATTAGGCGCATGCAATGTTAGCTAAATGTAATTCTTTGCATGTTTTTTTTGGGTTACTGCATAATATTTTGTTTTTGCAGAATGCACCACAGGATGGAAAGAGTAGAACGTGCAACAATTTGAAGATTGTTTACCCAGGAACTCAAGAATTCAAGGCAGCCAGTGCTATGAGGGATTTGTATTCGGAATTTGCTGATCACCAAGAGCGGCTGCACAAGAAGCTTGCATTTCTGGAAGGAAGTGTATATGAAATCTGAAACTAGGTTCTATAGGAAGTGTTTCATATACAATTTTGGACGATTTGTTAATATAACCTTTCTGTTATAGCTTTAGAGGACACGATAAGTAGATCCTAATTTTCTCTTTAGCACAAATTCAATCCTCACCTGACCTGAGATAAGAATCCATGCAGTCACTTTCAATTATACCCAAACTTTGTTTTTATTTTTTATTTATTTTTATCGCGCATGCTTTGAATCTGATAGCATTACATAGGAATGAGTTTTGCAACTCAGTAACGAGCAATTCCTATACAAGGTAAACATTTGCCGATATAATAAAGGTCAAGTCTTCACGTAAGTGTAGCTCAGTTAACATTATTTGCAAGGGACAAAGTTCGAACCCTGAATTTCCCACTTCTACACACGTGTGTGAATCTAACCACTACGTTTCTTGACTGAACAAATAAAAAATAATGGTCAAGTCTATGGTGCACAATTGAGATAAGTTTTACATAATGCTTAATCTTTATTGACCATTGAATCAAATAAGATGTGATGAGACTTATTGATTCAATGGCAAAAAACAAACTTATGCATAGTGCAAGACTAATTTACTTGTGCACAATAGATATGTAATATTAGCTTTTATTTGTTTAAGTTTTTCTTTAAATTTTGTTATTGAAGTATACGAAGAAAACTTTTATGCAGAAAAAGGTAAATGAAACACTTTATCAATCAAAATACACTGTTGGAGCATCTTAAGGTAGTGACTAATATTTACCACATTCAACTTCAATGGTTGGATATCTCCACTTCTTAGAAATCAAAGACAAATATTTGTTTACCTCTGTTTCTCTGACCACCTATATACATCAATTTCAACTTCGTTCCTTATAAATGTGTATTTCCTTATTGAATCCCTAAAACATAGAAAAGGTTGTTATCTGTATTTATTTTTGTTGTAGTGCTTTTTTCGGTAACTATTGAGTTTTAGTGCTTGATTGTTGTATTTGTCTACACTGTATTAATCCCTTTAATACATAGACAATATTGATTTTTTAAAAATATTGATTTTAGTCTTTGAAAAAAGACTACATAGATAAATTGTTTTTAGTATATGCAGAAAGGAATTATGTAGCTTATCAGTCTTTTTAAATACATGCAGAATTACTCGGTTGTTTTACTCTTACCATGATTGATTATCCTTCTTAATACTGGCATAAGCTTGTTGACAAAAGAAAAACTCAACATCATTGTTAATCCTTCTTGTATGCTCAAATCTTTTAAAATACACCATTAGAAATTGTCTTTGGTTAAAATCTCACATTTTCAAGTGATTTCCCAATCATCAAAATTAAAACGCATGCTTATCAAAATCACAGTCAAAGTTCCAATTTCAATTGTCAATAAGATCTCTATAATAATAATTGGGTCTTGTTAACCAGTGTTCCGGGACACTGGTTAAGGAATCTAAAAGTAAAAAAAACTGTCTTGAAAATATAAACTGTTACTTTTGACCACTAATTATTACACTACTTTTTAATAAAATATTACTTTTTTTGAATGCTTAACCAATACCCCAGAACATTGGTTAACATTCTCCTAATAATTGATACCAACATAGTTCCAACAAGAATACATGAATTCCACGTTCCAATAATTTGCTTTTATTTTTATTTTTTTTCCAATAGCTATTGTTTGAAGTTGATAATATGGTGAAAACTTTATAAAAGCTATTGTTTGAAGTTGATAATATGGTGAAAACTTTATAAATCGATAATTTGACAATGGTTGTATCACCTCAAGTTTTTTTTTCTTCAACTCTTCGTATCTTTCAATCAATTTTCCACATTCCTAAAAAAAAATAAAAATTCCACATAAGTTGCACGGATACCAAATCCAAATAAACTACCTAGTTATGTTCTTATACACTAAATCATGGAATTAACAAAATTGATCATACTCATTCTCTTTTTTTTTAAATGTCGTTTGAGTATAAATTTTGTGTATTTATTTGATTTTCTTATTTTGGTAGTTTAATCATACAATTTATCAATTATACTCTTTTTCAATTATATCTATTTACTCTTTTTCAATAAAATTAATTAATGTTTTGTATTTAAAAAAATCGAGTTTCTTTGGAGGGAAGTTAAATTTTACTTAAGTGAAAAATAGAGTTAAATTTTGATTAATGTACATTTTAATAAATTTTATTTTACTTTAAAACTATTAAAAAAATTGTGTACAACATTTAAACTATGACAATCGTTTTATACGAAAGAAAATAGAGTGTGTGCAATAAATGAAGAAAAATCGAAAGAGTTTCATATTTAGAAACTCAGAGTTGTGATCGCTCCGTTCGGTTGAAATGGCAGATAAACAGAAAAAAATGGCGTCGAAACAAAGCGACACCGTTTCATTCTTCGAAACTCCGACGCCGGCGAAGAGAGAAATGCGGTTAACCGTTCCCGAACAAAATCAAAATTACGTCACCGAGTTTAAAAACTACGAAGACGGTGCATGGTACACCGTTATGGTTACGTTGGAAGAAAAGGAAACACTGCGAGTTAGGTACGAAAAATTCACCGATGAAGAAGACAATATCTTCGAACCTTCGTTTTTCGAATCATTGGAAGAGCTTGTTGAGTTTGAGAAACGATTCAGACCTCTTTCCGTTCAAGTTCAGGATTATGAATGTCGTAAGCTTGTTAAGGGTGTAAGAGTTTGCGCTTCGCTGCATTTCACACCTGATGATCTTCGCTTCTACGATGCTGTTGTTGATACGGTTCGTTCGTTGTTTCGCCTTTTTATTGCTTTTTTCAAACGCCATTTTGAGTTTTTAGCTTTTGATTTTTCTTTTTTAGCATTATTGCTATTTTTACTGTGTTTCTAATTGAGCCCATGACTTATAGTTTATAGATTATAAGCTTGTATGATTAAAAAAGACTTGTTTGGTAATAGCGGTTTTTGTTAAGTTAATTCAAGTAGCTTATAGTTTTTCACTTTTTATCTCCATTTTGCCCCTGTAATCTTAATTAAAAAAATAAATATTAATTAAATGCACATTTTTCATGTCATTTCATATTTATAAGCTACTTCAGTCACCAATTTTACTAAACACTACAAATTAAATGAGCTAGCTTATCCGCTATCAACTACTATAAGCTAGTTTATAATTATAAGTCATCAACTACAACCTAGCTTATCAGTTTTCAACTATTTTTTTACCAAACAGAGCCATAGTTGGATTTGGGGGAAGTGTTTTTTAGTATTGAAGTTTTTCAATTTTCATATTCTTTTCTGAGATCGATCGATTTTGTGTGTGGTTTAAGTTGAAAGTGCGAGAGTTTGTTCAATTTCATGTATGTGCATGTTTGGTTACGTGGTCAGAAAATTTGATTTTAAGTGAATTGATTATGTAAAATTGAGTTGAAGGTAAATTGATTTATGTTCGAATACATTCATATAAAAGTGAGTTGAACAATAAATTTAAGAGTAAAAATCAATTATTGAATCAAAAGCTATACTTTCTAGCTTCAAGTAAAATCAATTATGGAGGCAAAATCAATTATATTTCAGAGGTACCAAACATGTCATGGTCAATTCTACGTCTCTAGAATTAATTTCAGCTCCTCCAAAGACTGGAACTAAAAATATACATGACTGTATTAACTGATTGGGGGATTTGAAGGGTTAGTTTTCAATTTTTGAGCGTTGCTATTATTATTCAAGGTCATTCATGCATGGATATTTTTTAATTGAATGCATATATTAATGGGTAAATACTTGTATTAACTGATTGGGGGGATTTGAAGGGTTAGTATCCAATCGCATTATTGAAGTTCATTCATGCATGTAACATTTTTTTTTTGCAAGTGAATGCGATACGTATAAAGATATTTTATGCATAAAGTTTAAGACTAAACCAGCTTTAGAAAATCTAGATGCATTCCATATTAGAGCTTTGGATTGCTGTTCTCTGCAATAACCATAAGCATCTAGCAACATGAATTGAAGTTTTAGCTATGAGTTGGTCTTTTTACGTAAATTTTACCTTTGAATCTGTGTTTGTTTGTGAAGTTGTGCATTACTTTCATTGATGCGGTTCATCATTTTCTCCTTCTAGTACTACTTTTTTGAAACGCCGTTTTGAGTTATTCGCTGTGGTTTTAGCTTTTAATTTTAGTGGTTTGTTACTATTATTATTCATTTTTTAAGGTAATAATGAAGTTAAGTATTACGACAATACTTTAGATCGTTCGATTTTGGGGGAATTGATTTTTAGTATATAGTTTTTCACATTAATTTCTGACACTGATTGATTGTGTGTGATTTAAACTGGAGTGGTGAAAGTTTGTTCAATGTCATGAACCATAGTTTTGCGTAAATACTTGCATTAATTGATTTATTTTTAAGTAGATGCGTATATTAATGGGTTGATACATATAAAGATATTTTATGCATAAAGTTTAAAATTAATTGGAAGTTTAAGATTAAGATGAAGGGGGTCTACAAGCTTTGCCAAGAGAGCAAGAAGCTCAGAAATAAAAAATACTTACATTGCTAAATTGAATTTTACAAAGATTCAATACAATTCTTCAAATGTCAGCACTAGGGTGTCCTAGTCTGCTATGCCAAGTAGAAAAACAGAGAGAATAAGCAGTGGAAATATTTACAGTGGGACTTGTAGAATTATTACAAGCTAAAGTAGGAATATTTAAAGACAAAGTTGAAGCAAAACAAAAGTAGGTTGTAGCAGACTTGGAAATTTGTATTAGCCAACGCTGTCCAGGAATTCTTTGAGAAGAGTCTCATTAGAAACCTGTGATTTAACATAACAGTGATTAGCATGAAACTCAAAAAAGACATGCTTATTTTTAGCAAATTGACTAGCACTTGGAGATTTTTAGTAATATTGGGGACATGCAATATTATTGAGAACTAATTGAGAATTAGGGTTTAAAGGTGAAATAAAAGTGGAAGAACCGTATGAAAGAACAGAAAGACCTCACCCATTGCCAATGAAAACTTGATCAGAGCCTTCAGAAGGGGACAATTGTTGAATGCTTTGAGTGTGACATGACCCCAGAGTCAGGATACCAATTTACCGAGCTTGTAGAGTCAAAGTTAGCTACTTAAGCCTGAGGCTTAGGTTGTAGGGCACTAGTGAATAAAGGCATGAAGTTCTGAGGTGGATAGAAGTTGTAGTAGGGCATGGAAAGAGTAGGGAGTGGAGACATACCTCGTAGTGGAGGTCCAAAGTAACTCAAAGGATTATGAGACCATGGTACAGGGAAAGAGTTGGACTGCCATGGCATGGGTGATTGGGGAAGTTACCATTAACCATAGAATTAGTGGAATTGGACCAGGAAAAATTAGAATTGTTACTTTGTTACTGGTGGTCATGAGGTACAGAGGGAGTGCAATCCTTCTTGAATCTATGATAACAGATAGAAGCATCGTGCCCAAACTTATGGCACACTTGACACTGGATGGAACTATGTCCACCACGACCATTGCCACCACGTCCATGATGGCCGGAGCGACCACCACGCTCACCTGAGCCATCAGAAAAGCGCCGAAAAGATTGTTGCTCTAAGTTAGAGGATAGAGCTTGAGTACTCTCTGCATCATTTGCAGTTGAGGAAGCAGTGAGACTGATAGTAGGAGAAGCCATTTTGTGAAAAACGCTCAAGGCGAGCTTCATGACCTAGCAATTGAGTTCCAACTTCTTCTATGGGAATGGAACCAATCCTGCCACTAATTAATGAGATAGTAGACTCGTAATCTTGAGGCATATCCTCAAGAACGACATCCGGATGCTCACATGGAGAAATAGACTCACCAATTATGTTAATTGAATCAATTGTGGTTTGAATTTTGAGAAGAAACTCTGAAACAAAGCAATTGTCCAATTTCGTGTTGCGAAGCTCAGAACGAAGCTGGAACAGCTTTGCATTGATGTGCGTTTGGAAATAAGCGTGAATCTTATCCCATAGTTGCCAAGAATTCTTGCAACCGATTACGCATCACAACATTTTGCACGAAATTGTGGATTGTAACCAAGCTAGGAGCAACTAAACTTGTTGCCATGCTTCGAATTCAGAAGAAATTTGATTCGCTTCAGCATCTTCCGAAGTCTTGAACTTGATAGGAATTGAAGGATTTACCAAATAATGATAAGTTTGTGTGCCTTAATCACAGATTCTACCTGTCGACACCAGAGAAGATAGTTCTTTCGATCGCGTTTTTCGGCGATTGCAGAGAATGAATTTGTGGCGAAGATGGAAACGTCAACAGAAGAGCTCACATCGCTGCGAAATGCACTGGCGAGGTTTGTGTGGAGGCCACAAGATCGGCTTCTTTACTGATACCATATTAGAAATCTAGCTGATTCTGTTATTTCTGTTATGAAATGAATTGTTGAGATTACAATAGGGGCAATGGTCTATTTATAGACCTTGCACGTTTACCAGTTGTAGCCAGTAACAGGGGATTCTCACTGACACATAGTTACAAGGGAGCGGTTATAGTTGGTAACAACTTAATGATTCAATGTGCTAGAGACTACAGTAGCTCTTGTGAGCTCTAGGCGGACTATTCCTTTGATAAAGTTCATTCATGCATGGATTTTATTATATGTAAATGCGTATATTAATGGGTAGATACATATAAAGATATTTTATGCATAAAGTTTAAGATTAAACCTAGCTTTAGAAAATCTAGAAGCATTCCATATTAAATGTTTGCATTACCATTCTTTGGGTTGAAGGGTTAGTACTCAATTATATTATTCAAGTTCATTCATGCATGGATGTTTTTGTAAGTAAATGCATGTATTAATGGGTAGATCCATGTAAAGATATTTTATGTATTAAGTTTATGATTAAACCCAACTTTATAAAACCTAGAAGCATTCGTATTAGGGCTTTAGATTGCTATTATTTGCAATAACTATTGTAGCAGCGGCATCTAGGATCAGGAATTGAAGTTTTAGATATGAGCTGGTCCTTGTTTAGTAAATTTTACTTCTGAATCTGTGTTTGTTTGTGAAATTGTGAATGTTTTTATAGGTGGATGAACGCAAGCATTCTCGCAAAAAAGACGCGGAGTGCTTGTGTACCTTTATCCTGTCCTGGTTACATGGGCCAAATGAAGGAAAGTTGACTGCTGCCGAAATTGGTGATATTTGCATTGTGCAGCCTATAAAAGAGCATGATCCAGCTGTGGCTTTGTTCTTGGAGATTACAAGGAGGAGGCTAGAATCGCAATCTGGACAGGAATTGGTGGTGAACTGCCACAAAGGAACAGAAACTAAAACCAAAATGGGATATTTCGAAAGAATGAAAAAGGTGAGTAGTGTGTGTATAATGTATGTTTATGTTCCCAAAGCACTTTCCGTTATTTTGTATGTGGAGAAATTTGTAGTAATAGTATAAATTTTTTGGATGTATTTCTGTGTTTGATATCTTATATTCCTCTCCAGGGAAAACGACGCGCCAAACGATCTGTTGTGGGTGCCTGTTCTCCTGAAGGTTTGTTTTTACCATTCTATGTAATAGTAGAGGTTAATTCTAAAATTTGATTCAACTCATTGGGTTTTGCAGAAATCTTTTATGTCTTTCTGATATTTATTTTGTATGATTCCCTTCATATGATTTTCCTCGTGACTCTGTTAGGACCTTGGTAGCCGTGGTTGTCAAAATCACATCAATATTTATAGTTATATTGTTTTAGTATTTATTTACTATAGGATCATGTCAGATTCTACTGGACTGGTAAATGAGTAGGATTGCATTCAAGTGTAACTTGACAATTTATACTGTAAAATTGTTGGAATTATTGCAAACAGTGTTACACATAGACCTCTTTCCCTGTGTTTTTTGAGATGGGTGGGCTGTGCTGCAGTTTGAATGGATGGGTCGTTATTGAGCATGAAATGAAAAAATGTAGTAATTTTTATGGAGGTGCTAACAAAAGGAATTCCACTGGTTGGATTTGTTTACAAAGATTTGCTTCTTTTTTTTTAATTTTTTTTTATTTCTGCTTAACGTTTGCTATTTGCCTAAGTCTTTGCTCTATTTCTCAAACTGATGAGTTCCATTACCATTTATGTTGTTTTGATCATTGTCTCTCCTTTTCTTTTGGTAGATTACTAATATGTCAATTACTTATAATGAATATATCTCTTTCTACTTAAAAGGTAATAACTATCTGTATTCTTTATCAAGAGATATTTCATGTGAATCTCTATTTTAAATTATTATATGTGCTTTATAGATACAATTCCTCTAGTAGGTGGATCTTACTATCCTTGAGAGGCCTAGCATGGGAACCCGTCTTATCAATTTTTCTGTAACCTTATTTATGTTCATATAAACAGATTCAGACCTACTTTGCTCTCCAGCATGCTCTACACCCATTTATCATATTCTACAATATAAATCTTCAAAACCTTTATCCTCAGTTTTTCATTTTTTATTTTATTTTAGTCAGCCTTGATGAAAGCATGGAAGATAAAGAGTTGAAAGGAAAAAGAAATGTGTGTATGATTCTGATAGGGAATCTTGATAAAGAATTATGTCCATCAACAGCTGTAGAGTTCTTGTACCAACATACTCAAGTATCAGCTACTGTCTTCATTTTTCCAAGTTTATCGTTGGAGATATATACCAGGGGTGCCATTATGTTGCACACTGAACAAGATTTCCAAAAGCTTTGTGACTTTTTGACAAATCCAAACTACATCATAACATCTTCAACTGGCAGGTAGTATAGTTCTCAAACATTGATGTCTGTGTTATGTATTTTGATGAATAGCTTACTTGGGTTATTTACTATTGGTTCATCTGTGAAAGGTGAATGGTTGATTCGTCAACCTAAGTTATTAATTTAATGAGGCTTCGAGGTTGTTTTGGCAGTAATGATGTTTGTAATTTTAACCCACAATGCTTACAAAATTATTATGGATCTGCAAGCTAAGGCAAGATAGTTCTGTATATGATATCTATGATTGTTTTCATTTTCCATTTAAACCTCTTCACTGTCTTTTTTCAGGCCATGGGTGGTAATTGAAAAACAAGTAGGTCTCAAAAATATCAAAGCATCAATAGGAACACTGTTTCCTAAATCTGAGGTAGGCCTTAAAACAAATTTATTTCCTCCTCTTTTCCTCCAAAGTATAATTTAACGGCTCGGTAGTAGAGCATGGTTATTGGTCAAGACTATAGGATTGTCACATCGTCGGCCGTCTAAGGCACCAAAAGAAACGTTATTTGTATTTGTAAAATTGTACATTTATCAATCTAAAGCTAGTACTTGGTCCCCTGATGATTATGCTAGCACTTGGTCCCCTGATGAAAATGCATGCCGTCAAACATGTAATCCATTGGTTCTGACAATCTTATTACAATCTTCCAGATAATTTTGTAGTTTTAATTAGTTGTGCCACCAAGCTCACTTAATTAGGCACAAGGGACGGCGGATTTTCATTTGGTGCAACATTAATTAAATTTAGTTCTTTGCATATATGTTTGGTTACTGCTTAACATTTTGTTTTTCAGGATGCATCACAGGATGGAAACAATAGGACGCGTAGCAATTTGAAGGTTGTACATTCAGGAACTCAAGAATTCAAAATTGTCAGTGTTAAGAGGGATCTGTTTTCGGAATTTGCTGATCACCAAGTGCGGCTGCACAAGAAGCTTGCATATCTGGAAGGAAGTATTCATGAAATCTGAAACTAGGTTCTTTAGTGAACTTGCTTAACAGTTAACATTATTAACTCACTTGGTTTAATAACACTACAAATATCTACGGGTGTAGATATCATCAAATCCGCATCTATTAAATGACAAGTAGTTGAAATATTTGTTTATTTTATCCATAAATATCCATTAAGGTATCTGTCATGTGCCCATAACGGATTTTATCCGCGGATATCCACATGTGCAGATTTTTTTGTCATCCCTAATTTTGATTGGAAGAGTAATACCCAAAATTTAATGGACTAAATGTTATTATTTACCAATAAACCCTTTTCATACTAATAAGTTAGTTCTAAACATGAAAAAACTTACATTAAAATTAAATTAATTTCAAATCGTAATTCCAAACACTGCAAATTCTTTCTCTGTTTTTACTTGATTAATATAAATTCGTAGTTCTGAACACTGAAGGGTTTATCTCCACTGCAAGGTCCAATCGCTGGTAATGTTTGGGATAAAATTATGCAAGATTACAAGGAAAGCCATAGCTAGTGTGGTAATGTAGTTTACCTAACTATAGTGTCCATGGTTAAATTTCTTTTCTCCCTCTAAACAATGACTTTTTCTTTATCATCAAGGAATAAATAGTTTCCAACGGTTTCAACACCCTTCAACTTTTTTTTCTTCTGTAAAACTTGTATTTGTATAGCTTATATGTGTAAGTGGAAAAAATGAATGTTATCAACAATATTTTTCATATACATTAAGGAATTGGATATTTGTTGGGAAAGAATTATAACATTTTCTCAAACTTGTCAAGCTTCTGTACCCTTTGCATAGACCTCAAGAATAGAATGAACAAAATACCTGCATATGAATAAGCTGATATCAATCAGTCACAAGGATAAAGCTGATATAATAGTGAACATGATAAAAAAAAAAAAAAAAAAAAAAAAAAAATTGGAGAAAAAACTATGTGATATCAAATTCACCTGCACCAACAAACGATCCATTTGCAAAAGCTTGATTCCCTTGGCTAATCAAATTGACACCAATATTTAGAAAGGTTCCTCCTAATACGGTGTACATAGTAGCCATTTGTAACACTGTCGCTTTCCGGGCAGCTCTTTCAGACTAGAAAAATCAAGATACATGTGTTCCAATAAGAAAAAATAAGTTGAAGAATCACATTAGAACATACAGGATAAACGCTTAATGACGTTGTTTATCCAAAGAAGACGTAATTTAATGTATAAAAATACACGTATGTACAACTTATATACACCATAGCATGTGAAGATAAAATAATTGGCCTACCTCTAGTACTCGAACTCGGAGTTTCAGATCTCCTGCCTCAACTTGCTTCACAAACTCCTCTATTCTTTGAACTCTCAATGGCATTGACATGGAATTTGTTCTTACCTACAAATGTTCCGTGAGACTTGTCAATTCTAGTTCTTGCTCAAAGCCATCATTACACTAATGCTTCACATCAGAATTTTAAATTACAAAATAAACATCATCTGGAATGAAAATCATAAATGAAAGTTCTAGGTAAAGTGTGGTACATCATTTGCTTGTTTTGCTATCTGCCCGACGAGTTGTGGCCCGGTGGGCTGTCTTTGCCTTATATCTAGAAGTTCCTGTAAAATCATGCATGATATATGAGTATTACATAGCATTTTAACCGAGAATGGGAACAATAGCTGATCATAGACGGTCTGAACCTGTGCATAGGGTGCAGCAATCTTCACAAATGAGAAATCTGGAGTGAGTGTGTAACCTATGCCTGCCAGAAGAATAAAAGGTCAAATGAAGATTAGATAAAATATAAAGTACAATCAATTTTCTCATTCCCGTATTATTGTGTAAATGAGTTCAAGTGCATCTAAATGGAAAACTGAACTTGAATATTATTTCTGATAAGTATTCTGTAGAGAGATTTGATGCATAATATAGAGAAAGAACCACATGTCTAGCGTAGGGCGATATTAAGGTAAATAATTTGGGATATCTCTCACAACTGGCCTACTTTAATAGTTGTTTCTCAATTAGATAAACCCAAAATATGACAATATCATGAATAGACTAGTGAGTTTAACACTGATTAGTGTTCCATTAAACCTATATTTCATGGAATGGATCCACCTACATCCTATTGTTCTTTTCTTTCTCGGTCATTCAACAATCAATCATGTTTCATTCTTCTCCAATACACTACTTTCCTCATGAAACTGCGCAGAAAGGTTTACAAAGAAACAAATAAGCAAATGGGGTTATTAGGTGCAAGAACTTTTCAATTTCCTTTTGGTTAAGGCAACAAGCCTTCAAGCTTAGGGTCATATTTAAGATTTGAGTTATCTCCTCTTCACATATACGATATACCAATTTTGGTATGCCGGTCTTCGGTGGGTCGACCTTAGCTTACTTTAAATGAGGTACAGAGGAGATGTGTTAATTCATGCACATTAGAAGAGAAGAAGCAAACCTTCAAGTGTAGAAAATGCTCTAATAACAAAGGTGAAGGTTGATGGAAACCGGAATGGCTGGTCTTGTGCTATTGCAAACAAATCCTGCCAAAAAATTCCATCAATAATAAAACTGCCATAAATTCTGCAGAAAATTCGGAAAATTTATTCATCCAAAAGAATTAAATATTCAAGTACCTCCCCAATTGCAGACAATGTCTGCTCTTGATCTGGTGACTGGTTTAGAAGATTGTCCAAGAAAAATTGTACAGATCTCCTCACCTGAAGATCAAATTATGAAATTTATAAGATAGAGATATGGATCATAATTTCAAACTGTTGAATGGCCATCTTGCAAAAGATTAAAACTGCTTGATATCCTTACAGCTGACAGATCCCCGGTGGGTTGGAGGGCTCCAAGATCAATAAGGCATTGGATAACCTGCACCGTTGTCAATTAAAAGTTGTAAATGTGAAAGGGGCCCTGGAATTGGTAACTTCAAGTTCAAAGTAACTTTAGAGTGCTTATTCTGAAGTTTATCACTAGTAAGCCAGTTATATAAAATCATAATTGTATTAAAAGTAGGCCATGTCAATTACAAAATTACTGTTGAAACAAGACTGTTTGAGAGAAATTGTCTCTGAGAGACACGCTGAATCGCTGATAATGCGTATTCAGTTGTTGTAATAGAGAGTGTGTGTGTGTGTGCGTGTGTGTGTGTGTGTGTTTCTAGCTGAATTTCCTTTATTAGAATAGATAATTAGGACGATTTTTGCTATAATTCGGTCTCATTATAAATAAAAAATACTAAGAGCCTCGATGTGTGTGTGAATGTGAACATCTTACGCATCTTTGCTTTACATGAAGACACAAACAGGCAGACAAAAAAAAAGCTTTCCTAATAGCTTATAAACAATCAAGATATCAGATTGTAATTGTTTGCTAAGATGATGTCAGAAGCTTTACATATTGCAAGTATAGCAAAAATAAAAGAAACCAGACCTTTTTGGCATCCTTCTCATAAACGGAATAAAACAGTTCGAGCAATCTCTCGCGAGTGAAAGATTTTATCTCCCCCATCATGCCAAAGTCATAATAAATAATTGATTCATCAACATCAATAGCAAGATTTCCAGGATGTGGATCAGCGTGAAAGAAACCTGTTTTCAATATCTGTAACACAAACAAAAATTAATAAAATAATTGCCATGAACCAATCAGATGAATATATTCAACATCAGATATTAGATCAACTTTCAGATAGGAACAAAGTTGAGACCTGAATCAAGTACGCCTCAATAGCACGTGATGAGATTCTTAATCGATCATAACCACGAGAAGTCAACGTATCCACTTGATTTATTTTAATACCTGTTCCAGGAAAGAAAGAAAAAAACAAATAATCCAGGTTCAGTGGCATATTGATAGAGACAACACTTCAAGGAAATAAAGTTATTAGCTTTAATTTAAAGAAAACAAGGAATATGCGCTATTCAAGATGATAACCTGGTACATACTCCAAGGTCAACACCTTCATTGCTGTATAATCCCAATAAACCAGCTACAAGGGTGCAAATGAAAGATATGCGGTTAATATTAAAATTGGGGCTAGAGATTAGAAATCTATAGACGTTATATTCGACAAGTTTGCAATATATGAGACACGATTATGAAGGTCAAAGTAAATCAAGTTTCAAGGAAGCAAAAACGATACAAATATTTAAAAGGATTTAGTATTGCAGAAAGAAACATACAGGTACTCGGACCCACTTTATGTTTCGAAAATCACGACGGAACCTATCAGCATTCTTCCCTTCATTTATATAATCAATTTCTTGGTATAAAATCCTGAAAAGTAGCATGTGCAGGACAGTATTAATTATAAAAGACAATGTGCAAAGTATTAAGAATGATGGCAAGAATAATTACTGACAGAAAATTAATGAGCCCAAAAAGATTTGCTCAAACTTTAACATGTAATGAGGGAAGGTGAAATTTTCTTCTAACATAATGTCTGTACTACTTACGTTGCACATTCTTCATAAATACCGATCCAATCTCTAGTTGGACCACCAAAAGTTTCACTTCTCTGAAAATACTCCGCGATCAGCTTTAAGTTTTCTGGACAGGACAAGAAACTCGTTAGGTTAAAAATTGAAATTACAACAAGGGAATTGTTAACAAGTGCCCTTAGGGCACTTGATAAGAGGTTTAAAATGGAAATTTTGTCTTGGAATTTGTGTATTCAACACATTAAAATATCATAAGGTAACCTTTTCTACATAAAAGTTATCAATTGTTTCTATTTTTTGAATCCTTAACAAGTGCCCTAAGGGCTCTTGTTAACAAAGACCCTTACAACAATTACCAAGCTTTAACGTTCCTTTTTGGATGATATCATAGTACCTTACAATAACCAGACCAGATATGTCTTTCACAATCAATGTGGTAAATCAATTCGTGCAAACCATGTATATAAAACTTAGTTGTATATTTTGTGATGTAATTTTTGTGAATAACAAAGATTTGATGTGTATTATTTTTTCATAATTTATTAGTTTTTCTGCTTTCCAAGTTTCGTAATATTAGAGAATGTAAATCATGTATATATGATTAATTTTGCTAAGGATCTCCTCTAGCAATTCAGAAATCCTTAGATCCATCTTAAACATGATACTAACGTCTAACTATCAAAAAATCACAGGATGTGCAAATGGTAGAAATAAAATGAGCACAACTTACGCAAGTCAATGTCAAAAAGCTTCTTCAAACCAGGCCTTTGAACTTTGATAACTACTTTTTCTCCATTGTGCAGAATTGCACGATGAACCTGACCGAGACTTGCAGCAGCAATTGGCCGATCTTCAAACTCTTTAAACAATTCATCAATGGGAGCTCCTAATTCACTCTCAATAAAGCCTCTTGCTTTCTGTGGGGAGAAAGCAGGTACCTTGTCCTGAAGAATGTTATATCGAGAATTAAGAATAAATTTTTTATCCAACCAAGTTTAATACACTAAATAAATGAATCTCCAATGAGCTTGAAAACATTGACAAAATATCTACATAAGCACCTGCAATTTTGCGAGTTCATCCACAAATTCACGGGGAAATAGATCTGACCTTGTTGATGATAACTGTCCAAGTTTAATAAAAGTTGGACCGAGCTGTAATACAGACTCCCTCAGCCATGCAGCCGTTTTCCTCCTTCTGCTTATCTAAAAT
>Ga0209282_1000692_pt1 | contig 16773 bp, 11 predicted proteins | sample Mtrugardesep15_FD_187529 | JGI IMG/M metagenome (GOLD analysis project Ga0209282, IMG submission 187529) | Root nodule microbial communities of legume samples collected from California, USA - M. trunc garden sep15 (SPAdes) (version 2) | ecosystem: Host-associated > Plants > Roots > Nodule...
GTTATTTTTGAAGCAAACTACTTAAGGATTAGGAAACATCTTAGCTATGTGGCATCGGCACTTCAGATTGAAGCCGTTGGTGTCTGAGATTATCATGACGCTGACATGTTAGATTACGTTTAGTTACTTATTTTCTCAAATTATTACTGTTGTCCATGTGTTAGTGCTGTGTCCGGTCTGTGTTTGACTTTGTGTAAATATTTCATAGCATGTTAGACCCTTGACTTCAAGGAGTGGTAAATACTACTTCTATCGTGCTGCTGTATTTACTTCAAAGTAGATTGATAGAAGGGTTTGATTTTCACTGTCTTAGTAGTGTATCAGTTTCTAATGTTTGTAATTTTGTACTTTTAACTTTTGTTTTCTAACAAGGATTCAATTACATTTTCAACTCTGTAAGTATTAAGGTCCAGTCGTGATTTATACAAGTGATGCTGTCTTTCCCACTATGTTTGATAATTTTGTTTTTTGTTTATTTCTTTTAATGTATTCTTTGTTGCAAGATCTAAGTTGTTTTTCTTCATGCAGATATCAACCTCCTCTTCCGGCTGATCAAGTGAAACCTTTAAATGAATATGAAGAGGAAGGAGGTGAATTAATAGTCTTGTCTTTGATTTTTTTAAAAGAGTGAAAAGTTGTGATTTTTATGGCATGTGTAGTTGTTAACTGTAATTTTGATACACAGAAGGCTCGCCAAGGATGCGAGGAAGGGGGCGTGGTCGTGGAAGGGGCAGGGGTAGAGGTAGAGGTATTGCTCAGTACTTTGTTTTGCTTATTTAATTGTGATTGGATGACTTGAGAATAAGGTTTTGGTTCTGAAATGATTGAAAAATTAGCAATCAACATGCTGTACTTATAAAAAATGTACAAAGGAATTTAAATAATTATAGGGATTAAATATGGCCTACATGTGATTGACTACATCAGTGATATATGCAAGAAAATAGGAAATATCTACGTGGAAGAAAATACGGAAGATAACATCTCCACCTATAGATTGTAGAATGATCAGAAATGCTTTCTTGAAAGATTTTATAGTTTCCTTTAAGATACAAAATTTTCTTATTACTGCAAAATTTATTCTTTGTAGGAATGTACAATGGGGGTATGGAATATGGTGATGGTTATGATGGTGGACGTGGCTATGGTGGCAGAGGGCGTGGCCGTGCATGGGGTCGTGCTTTCCGGGGACGAGGACGTGGCTATGGTGCCCAGCCGGTTGGGTATTATGACAATGGTGAATATGATGCACCACCTGCCCCACGTGGTAAGCATGCGAGAGCACAAATTTGATGTTGTATTATCATATGGAATTTGATAAGATCAGTGTACTAGTCATGTCTAATTTTTTGCTGTGTGCTGTTTGCATTACATAATGCTTCCTATTAAATAAGCGATAGAAGAAAATTACTTGGTTTGAATTCACCAATTATTTTCCTTGTTGTATTTATTTGTTAGTTTTCTTTGTTTGGCATTACAAGCTGTTCTCCTTAATAAAGTAGACGTTGTAGTAAAATTTGCAAGCACTTCTTGTGCTGCTGTTTGCTTATTTTTGAAATAATTTCATAAAAATTTCAAGTTTACGTTGTAGTAATGCAGTGTTAATTACTTGCAGGCCAAGGTCGTGGAAGGGGAAGAGGCCGTGGACGTGGTCGTGATGCTGGCCGTGTAGCAGCTGCTTAGTTAGAAGAGGGTTGCCTCTCTGCTTATTTGTTTATTTTATTTGGGATTATTTGAGTCGTTCAGTGTTGCGGCCATGTTCCTGCAGTTTTGGTTTTGTAGTTCTCTCCCATGTAACATCTATAATTTTACGTTCGACAGATTGAATTAGATATATTTCTTTTGTTTAGACTTTGGAAAAAAAAATGATTTTGTTAATTTTCTTATAGAAATTTTTGCGGCACTAAAATATGTTTTTGTCCCCTATAAATATTCCAATATTTTTGTTTTATTCCCCTTAAAAAATGTCTGACTTTTAGTCGTCAAGAGTTTTTCATCGCCACTTTTGGTTTTTTCGTTTATTGAAAGCTTAAAAATTTTCTTTGACTTTTAGTCCCCGCCGTCGCCCAAAGTCTTTCATCACAACTTTTGGTTCATGTTTTAAGGCGACTTGAAGTTTTGAATGGGTTTTTGTTGATATGCATAGAATATATTATATAATTTTTACATGCGTTAACTTAATTGAATCCTTTATGAACCTTTAAGTTAACTCATGCGTTCGATTTAAATTTAATCAAAGTTCAAAATTTAAAGGATTCAAATATTTTTAAATATTTTTAAATTTGAAATTTGTTTGGAATTTATTGGGGTCAATTTGATAATTATAAGAATGAAAGAAATTTGAAATTCTTAACTTTTAGGTGTCATTTGAAATTTGAAATCCTCCAAGAGTGTGTTTGGATAAGTGGATGTTTTGAGAGAATTCAAATATTTTCAAAAAGTTTAGGGGTCAAATTTCAATTCTTTGGAAAAATTTGCGATCTATTTGAAAATTTTGGATAATTTGAGGACCAAAATGCAAATTTTGAAAAATTATAAGAATAAAGATATTTAAAATTCTTAACTTTTAAATGTCATTTAAAATTCTCTAAATTCAACTGAAATAAAATATTTCGTAAATTTCCATTATTTTTAAAATTATTATTTGAATTTTCTTAAAACATAACATTACCTTAAAACATTCCTTCATCCAAACAAACTCTAAATGAAATAGTGTTATATTTGGCATAAGAAAAACTTTTTGAACACTAAAAATTGAAGAAGTTTTTTTGAAAGATGAAAATAAAAAGTTAAAATATTTAGGGAGCAAAACATATTTCACATTTTTTTTGACTGGACTAAAGACAGCTTTATAGTTAGCATTTCATTTCTATAATTTATTTGAGGAGAATACCTGAAAATTGAAATTTTGGACATGAACAAAATCGGCTTCATTATTGGTATACTTGAAAATTGAGATATATTGTTTTAATGTGATTTTTTTTCTTTAATTTTACTCTTCGTTCAAACTATTTTAATTACTGCTTTATATTTTTTATGTTCAATATGAAAACATAATCAATGGACTACAATTCTTTGTGCATTTCGTTTCCGTAACAATTAACATTATTAAAAAATATATAGATTGACTCTAAAATACTCATCTTTCCATTAAAAAAACCTTCATATCACATTTTTTACGGCGTAGTCTATACAATATAGGATTATACACAAGTTTGAAATTCAAAGTTTATGGGTACTAAATATCTGGGTCAATTACAATAATATATAAAAAAAAGTTTTTGAATTTGTATTTGAACACTTATTTTACTAATTTATATAAATATTAGAGAATATTAGCGGTGTAATAATAGGTAACGAGACCGAGACTACGTAAACCCTACTCATTAGCCTTTTTCCTCTGATCGTAGAATTAAGAGTGCAATCGCTGCGTCTACCCAAGACTTACAGCATAAACGGTATTCGTTTCTTCTCTCTATAATTCAATTAATTCTTCGAATTCAGTTTTTATCGTTAATTGATTGTTTCAGTTTTGTTAATTCAGATGGATAGGTATCAGAGGGTGGAGAAGCCCAAAGCAGATGGTCCTGTTAATGAAAACGAAATTCGCATTACCACTCAAGGAAGAATGAGAAATTATATCACTTATGCTACCACTCTCTTTCAAGTTAGTAACACTAATCACTTTTTTAATTAACGCCTAATCACATTGCTTTTGGTTTTTCTTCTAATAAATAATTTCACAATTTGTTTTATATGCAAGTTATGCATATAAAGTGAGTAACTTTTAAGATTAACTTATACTTATACTAATTCCCTTTGAAGACATCAGCTGTTACTTGAGGGTTTTTAGGAGAGTCTAGAGGTTTAACTTGAGTGGAGAATGTACCTTTCACCAAGGGTTGGAGACCTTTATAGGGAACATTGGGTTCTGAGACAGTTATTAGGTTGCTAGTAATCTGGGGCGATTCACATAGTGCCCTCTTATTTGTGATCTTATCATGGGGTAAATTCGGTGCATTGCTGAATGCGGTGCTGTCTAATTTGGTTGGATCATTGATATTTCATGGGTTGGGTCTTGGCTCAGTCCGAAATACTACAACAACTACCAAGCCTTATCCCACTAAGTGGGGTTGGCTCAATCTAAAACACAAACAACTAAAAATGTTATGTATAGAAAGATTCACTTCACCAAACGTGGCATCATAGGAAATACAATAAAACCATAAATTGAAAAACGGGGAATTAGAAAACAATTTCAGGTAAAGAAACCTGGTAACAGGAGGGCTATCAAACCCAGAAAGAAAAATCAGTAAAGTAAAAATGAATTTCTTGAAAAAGCATGTTTTGATGCAAGAGGGAAAAAGCAAATAGAGGGATGCACAAGTCTTAGTGACAACTGACAAGTACGAGAAAATAGGCTCCAAGATAGACGACGATAGACAGACAGAGTGAAAGTACATTTAAGTGCAAAGACTAAATGCTAGTGATAGTATGTAGGATGGGAGACTAAATGCTTGTCAAGTCATAAGCGGGGTAGATATTCCTTCTCAACAAGTCTCCTCACGTCCAATGCTATTGGGCTAGGTGGATAATACGGTGGGTGGTTCAACAACGGATCTAGGATGAGATTTGATACCATATAGGATTGCCCATTCGGCTTACTAGATACTATCTATAGGCAATGTGGGACTTGGTTTTTCCAATATCCCCTGCAGCACTTCCTTATTTTGGGTTTAGCATTTTTTTTCTCTATATATTTTGTTCTCTGTTTAATGTTTACTTAATCATCTTACAACAATTTTATGCTGGTTTTAGGACTATTCTCTTATATTTTAATCGGTGCAATCCATTCCATGCATGCAAATATCAATTTATTAATCAACTAATATTTTATAATTTTGTGTAACTTACATTTCTTTTTTGTAGGAAAAAGGAGCTGATGATATTGTTCTCAAAGCAATGGGACGTGCAATAAATAAGACTGTAATGATTACTGAGCTAATAAAGGTATGAGGGCCGATATCTCTATGCAGAAAATTGGTTGGTATTTTCTCTTGTTTTGCTATTGTGACCGCTCTGTCTACTTGTCTCAGAGAAGGATTGTTGGTCTTCATCAGAACACTCAAGTTGGATCAACTGATATAACTGACACATGGGAACCACTAGAAGAAGGCCTTCTTCCGTAAGCCTTATTGTTTCCTCTATGCTACCCTGTCAAATAAATTATGCATATACACGAGTTTGATTTTTTTTCATTGTGTTTTACTTGCTCAGTTTGGAGACTACTCGTCATGTTTCGATGATCACAATTACTTTGTCAAAGAAAGAGCTGGATACATCGTCCACAGGGTATGAACTTTCATGATATTGCATGACATCTGTATCTCAAAATTATCTCAAAATTATGCTTATTAATTAGATGCCTTATCTCTTAATAGGCTTAGTTATTTTTCAAGCAAACTACTTGATCGCTAATTCAGATCGACCTAGTAGTTTGTTTCATAAATTACGAACTTCATGACTACTTGTGCAAAGTTTATTTGTTTTTATAATTAGTACAGCTATAATCTGCTAAGCATTTTTTCCTAGCCGTTGTACTTCTGTAAGATTTGGGGTCATGGCAAAGTGCTAAATATATAGTAACTTCCATGGTGTTACTTTTTGTGGTATATATGTTATTATATCGTGCTATCATGCTATAGATGTCTAGAATAATTTTCACTATTTTTTTGTTACAAGCTTTATATAGCTTGCCAAATCCAAAATGTGAAAGTCCTAATGTTTTACTGAAGCACCTTATGATTAAATTATGTAAAATACTCATGAGGTTTTAACTTCCTTATTTCAAACATAACATCCTAGTTTCTAAAAAACTAGAGGCTGTCTTATATTGTATCCCCTTTGTCTCGTTAAATACTAAACCAAGTGTTGTTGTTTATATTATAAACAAAGCAGTTCTGTATACGTAAAAAAAAATTACTTGACGTGTCTCCTTTGGCATTTGACTTCTAATTTGTACTTGGCTTTTCAATTACTTCGTTGAGGAGGGTTGAACATGTTAGATTCTTGACTTCAAAGGAGTGTGGTAAATACTACGTTTGTCGTGCTGCTTATGGAAGGGTGTAATTTCACTAACTTTGTAGCGTATCAGTTTGTGGTGTTTATAATTTTTTTCTTTTCTAAATGTTGACTCCTACTAATGGATGGATTCAATTAAATATACAACTCTAAGTATTAAGGTCCAGTCATGATTTACACAAGTCTGGTTGTCTTTACCATATTGTTTGAAAGTTCTGTTTTTTCTTTACTTTTTTAATTGTATTCTCTGTTGGTAAAATCTAAGTCGTTTTTTCTCATGCAGATATCAACCCCCTCTTCCAGCTGATCAAGTAAAACCTTTAAATGAATATGAAGAGGAAGGAGGCAAGTTAACAGTTTTTTCTTTGATATTTATGGCATGTGTAGTTGTTAACAGTATTTTTTGATACAGAAGGCTCACCAAGGATGCGAGGAAGGGGACGTGGTCGTGGACGGGGAAGGGGAAGAGGCAGAGGTATTGCTGAGTACTTAGTTTTGCATATTTAACTGCAACTGGATGCAGTATAGATTATTGAATGATCCGAAAATCTTTCTTGAACCTTTTATGGTTTCTCTTAAAATACGAAATTTTCTTATTTCTTCACAATAATTCTTTGTAGGAATGTACAATGGGGGTATGGAATATGTTGATGGTTGGGATGGTGAGCGTGGCTATGGTGGGAGAAGGCGTGGCCGTGCTTTCCGGGGACGAGGACGTGGCTATGGTGCCCAGCCAGTTGGGTATTACGACAATGGTGAATATGATGCACCACCTGCCCCACGTGGTAAGCATGCGAGTCCATCTAATCCAGGTTTCTGGATATAGATTAGATATGTTTATATTTGTCCAGTCAAATATTTTGATGTGTGCTATTTGTATTATTACACTATGTTTCCTATTAAATCAAACTACAGAAGAAAATAATTTTATTTGAACCCACCGATTGTTTTCCTTACCTTATTTGTTAGTTTCCTTTGTCCCTTGTGTTACCTTCACGTTTAAGCATTTTATAGTTGTTCTTCAAGTTACTTTATGGGACATTGTAGTGAAATTTGCAAGCACTTACCGTGCTGTTGTCTGCTTATTTATTATTATATTTTTGAAGGATGCTGTCTGCTTATCGTCACATAATATTTTTTTGCCTTTTCTTCAAAACCTTAAGTTGATAGTGTTGTAATTTATTTTTTTATGATTTGCAGGCCGAGGTCGTGGAAGGGGAAGAGGCCGTGGAGCAGCTGCTTGATCACTTGGCTGTTGCTCGTCGTGTATATGTTCTATTAGAAGAGGGGTTACCTCTCTGCTTAGTTTGTTAGATTTGCAATTATTATATTTTTTTTGAACAAATGCAATTATTATATTATTTGAAGCGCTCAGTGTTGCGACCATTTTTAAGCAGTTTTGTTTTTGTATTCTTTCCCTTATAAAATTTATAATTATAAGTTTGATAGGTTGAGTTAGATGTGGCGTTAAGCATGGTTCTGTCCAAAGACTAGACCATGCATGCAACTGTTCTAGTGGTAGTTTCAGCCAGCTGTGTCCTATTTAGGCACTTGAATCCCAATTTGTTGTAATTTGATTTTGCTCCTCAGATTAATTTTAACTAAAAAGTTTACACTTTTCTCTAAAGTAATCAAACCAGACTCGTTGGTTGGATCCTGAACCAGATCTATGTTTGGTCTGGAAGACTCTAAAAATCGGCATGCCACATAAAATTAGTTATTGGTATATGTGTGACTTAAAATCCTTTGATATGAATTTACCCAATAACTAATATTAGTTAATGGTATGTTTTTTACCATCATTAATATGAATTTGAACCCTTTAAAGTGACTAAAGTGTAAAGTTGGAAATTCATATTTTTGAGGATGTTTTTTTCTTCCATTTTTATCCTTTATTTATCGTTTTTATAACATTATTTAAATTTAATTTAAAAAAAGAATAGTCAAATGCGATTTAAATAGGAACAACCCTACTACTTGATGAACGATATTGAACACTGTAAAGGGAATTTATTTAATATCATTCACAAAAATTGAACACTATAAAATGAATTTATTTTGACTCCTTCAAAAAAAAAATGAATTTATTTTGATATCATTCACAAAAATATTTGATCAAATATGTCAAAGTTGATATCCATATCAGTTAAAGATCCCCTCTAAGTGTAACTTAAAAACACAACTTTAACTAATATGGATAATCGACTAATCATACATATATTTTTTCACTGTAACAAAAAAAAACACTATTACAACACAGATTCAAAGTACAGATGATTCTCATACTCAATTAGCAATAACACATGGTAACATTGAGAACATCACAACACTGGAAACATCACTAACAAGGCTTAAGCAATTGGCAAGTCCTGGAGAAAAGTCAGAAATTGAACAGTTTTGTTCTACACACTATACTAATGATTTAACCGAACATCATCATTCATTACCTTGAATCAACGAAAAATAGCTCATAGTCGATTTTGGTATTTTGTCTTGAATCCTCACGGATCAATTAGTCAAACTCTAACAAATAGAGACAGTAATTAAAATCAAAAGCTTAGGGTACATATTAGCAACCCCATCGCAAAATGATTTGTTCTTGTACAAACTCAACTCACACATGCAAGTTTATTGTGTCACACAACGATCTCAAAGCAAAATCAGTTTTGATGTCTTTATAAGAAATATTGATATAGATGTTAGGAATCCAATGAGTTTGGTTTCAATTCAAAATGAATTTTTTAGATTCCATTATGTCAAACATGCTAAGCAAATATCAGGTATAAAATTCAACCCAAAAAGTTCAGATTGCTCGCTAATTCAGGCATGAGAGATGAACAAACTAGACTCTAGTCTGAACATAAAACCTCATCGTTTGATGACACCTTATCTTTATAAGTATGTGATGATACCTCATCGTTTGATGTTTTTCGGTATTTTATCGAGTCTTTTATAATTTATTTTAGGATTTCATAGAAGACTTAGAGTGGGTTATTTATGGTTTCCAAAAGAATGTGTAATGTTTTGTATTGAATCATTGTGTCTTTAATAATTTAACTATAAAACTCTATAAAGTGTTTTAGTCCCTTTTGTTATAGACGAGCATGTTGATCTGAGCTCTGAGCGACACATTGTGGATGTTATAGAAGCATAAAGACTACTATTATTGGGTTTTTGATCAACCTCTTCACTTGAGATTCTTTTCTCACTCCTTTTCCTAACAATGTTGTTGTTTTCACCGTTGAGCTGCATGAGCGCTTGAGCCGCAACCATAATATCATAAAACATATCATCATTCTTCTTGGTTTCACTTTTCACTTTACCATCCACCATTTTATTCAAGAAAGGATTCACCAATCTACTTCAATTGGTTTTTCTTCTAGTATGTTGGGTATCAACCGAGTTTTTTTTTCTTTTTTTTTTACTTAGAGTATATGCAAGAATGAGTTTTGTTTTTGGTAGAGAGAAATAGGGAGAATGGATGATAATTTTTTGTGAGAACTTAACTAGAAGTTGAACATATAATACGTATTTATTTGTTCGTTAAAGTTTATTGCGTAGTTTTTGTCTGGTGTGTCTTCATCTCTTTTTAACCCATTTATTTTTCGGTCAACACAAGACATTGATTGTCTTTTAAGTATGCTTATCTATTTGGTCAACTATGTAACGACTAGTTTTCATCCATCTAGCGGCGTTTAGTTGAATAAAATTGTACTTGCAAAAAAGTACTAGAAAGGAATACTAGGGTTTGTATCGTATTCTAGGGTTTAGACTGATTATTGGATGCCTTGAGAATGCTCTCAAGAGTGGTATTTATAGCCTTCCATGGGCTTGGGTTTATATTACTTAGCCCCCAAGCAATAGGGGTATTTAGATACTTTAGGCGGTTTTTAGATAATTCTAGAAGCTAATGAGGCGGCGCCTTGAATGAGCCGCGCCCTAGGCCTTAGAGCCCTTCTGGAGGGCGCTAAGGCTTTCTCGGAGGGTCTAAAATCCCTTCTAGAGGTCCTTAGGAATATTATGACGGTCCACAACCCCCCAAGCACGAGTCTTGAAACAAGGCGAAGTGGTTGATATTCTGCTGTTTGTTTTGAAATTTTGTGGCTGTTTGAATCACCACTTTGTTTCATTTTTTGAATAGTACGTCCTATTCTTGAGAGGTCCCGTCTAGGGCGCTTTATTCTGTCTTCAAAGCCCCCAGGGGACGTACGTTTGTTTGTTTCAGGGATGATGGTCCACATCCCCCCAAGCTCGAGGCATGTAAGGGCGAAGTGATTATGTTTAACTATAATCATATTTAATCGTTGATGGGTGAGCTCCTACTTTTATCGGTTTCATCGAGTTGTTTTCTCTTCTATGGGTGATGTCTCTCATATGGGAAAAATCCCTTAGTACCTTAGCTCCTTGTTTACTTTTGTTTCAATGCTCGATCAAAAACAGGTAGTCGTTTTGCTTTGGGAAGTCTTCATAATTTGTTCAACCGAGGTGCTCTCCTTTGGGGAATCTTCAGATGTTTAGGAATTTCAACCTTGTTGATTCTTCTATCGTTGGAAGTCTTGCATATTTAGGAATTTCAACCGTATTATTTTGATGTGGCGCACTTTGTTTATTCTACATCTGTGATTTTGTTTGTTTGCTTACGACGCCGAGTTAGAGCCTTGAAGAAGGTTAACCCTGTTTAGGCGTTCTGATTTATTTGACGCCGAGTTAGAGCCTTGAATAAGGTTAACCCTGTTTAGGCGTTCAAGTTTAACGACGCCGAGTTAGAGCCTTGAAGAAGGTTAACCCAGTTTAGGCGTTCTTATTTATTTAACGACAGCGGGTTCAATCCCTGTTTAGGCGTTCCAATTTATTTGACGCCGAGTTAAAGCCTTGAATAAGGTTTACCCAGTTTAGGCGTTCTTATTTATTTAATGACGCCAGGTTCAATCCTTGTTTAGGCGTTCAAGTTTAACGATGCCGAGTTAGAGCCTTGAAGAAGGTTAACCCAGTTTAGGCGTTCTTATTTATTTAACGACGACAGGTTCAATCCCTGTTTAGGCGTTCCAATTTATTTGACGTCGAGTTAGAGTCTTGAATAAGGTTAACCCAGTTTAGGCGTTCTCATTTTATTCACGACGCCGAGTTAGAGCCTTGAAGAAGGTTAACCCAGTTTAGGCGTTTTCATTTTATTCATGACGCCGAGTTAGAGCCTTGAAGAAGGTTAACCCAGTTTAGACGTTCTCATTTTATTTACGACGCCGAGGTAGAACCTTGAAGAAGGTTAATCCATTTTAGGCGTCCTTGATCTTTTCCGGATGCGTCTTTATGGAATCTGCAAAACAAATCTCAAAGGTGGAGAAAGGTTAGAATAGCTCAATGTTTATCTTCAAACTTTTAATGGCGAGACTATTGCTTCTATATTTCATTTTGGTGTGTTGTTTGACGAGTTCTCTCCTTTCGTTAATCTTGCCCTTGGCGGGCTTGTTAGTATTCCAACCTCAATTTATCTCAAATATCTCAAATATAACAATTCTTTGTCCATGGCCTTGTTGCTCATAAAGATGATTATGATGGTGATGAATTGAACTCCTCTTGTTGGTTTGATCTTCCCTAGCTAAATAGATCCAAAGTATGTATATCCTCCTTTTTCGTGTGATCCTGAGTCGCTGGCAGAAGTTGTAGGCCAAGGGAAACACGAAATAACAACATGTGGTATCAAAGAGCTGCACAAAAAACGCCCCTCCAAACAACGTACATAATCATAACACATTATCCTCAAAGTAATTAGTTATGATCGGCAATCTACATAAAGCTTATACTCATATTGTTATAGGATTTCATGTAAAGCATATTATCTACAATATAATCACGTCTCAAACAATAACATAAAATAGCCAATGATGATGTAAATCAAAAGATGGCCTACGTGCATAGATATATAAGACAACAATCAATTCAGTTTATATGATTCATATCTTCAAACAAAAGGAAACACTTACACCTGTTAACTATCATGTGTTTGTATGCACTAAAAGATTACCCATAGAGATCATCTATTCAAAATTGAACAAGGTTCTGTTAAATCTGCCGCACCTATTTAAGAAAACAATCCACTTTCTTTTCTTCTTTAAAGAAAAATGTGATATAAGAACCAATTATCATGAAGAATAAAGTTCTCTAAATGTGATAAAATACAATTACTCCGTGAAAAATAATGAAAAATAAAGTTGTAAATTTAGAGTACATATAACCACGGCTCCTGGAATAAAAAAAGAAGATTGGTGCAATTCCTTCATGAAAAATTTAGATACCATAATTGATGGCCAATGGAAATCAAAACATTATATGTATGGGATTCCACAATAATTGGTGCCTAACAACTGATTTCAAAGCCAAAGCGGCATACTCACAAAATAAAATCGATGAAGATGGAAAAATAAAAATTGGCGAAGACTGTTGCGTGTGTATTCTCCTTTCGACAGGTTGTTTTACAGGAGCGATCAGGACTTTCCATATAATAGAACATATTCATATAACAGAATTCAAATCGTATGATAATTATTTACGAATAAAAACATCTAACCGAGCCTGAGAATTGAAATCGATGCCACCTGGAGTCTTTAGGCACTTGAAATTGATAGCATCTGACGACTCGGAAAATTGACCGCAGCTCCGGGGTAATTTGCTGTTGATCGTTTGATAGCATCTGACAACTGGAAAAATTGACCGCAGCTCCGGGGTAATTTGATGTTGATCGTTTGATCACTTTTGTGGAAAAATTTGAGGTTAGTTTTACCTTTTCCCACAGATAGCGTCAACTGTACTTGCAAAAAAGTACGAGTAAGGAATACTAGGGTGTATCGTATTCTAGGGTTTAGACTAATTATTGGATGCCTTGAGAATGCTCTCAAGAGTGGTATTTATAGCCTCCCATCGACTTGAGTTTAGATTACTTAGCCCCCAAGCAATAGGAGTATTTAGGTACTTTAGGCGGTTTCTAGATAACTCTAGAAGCTAATGAGGCGGCGCCCTGAATGAGGCACGCCCTAGGCCTTGGAGCCCTTCTGGAGGGCGCTAAGGCTTCCTCAGAGGGTCTAAAATCCCTTCTAGAGGTCCTTCAGGTTCTTAGGAATATTATGATGGTCCAAAAATAAAAGCCACATTTTAGTTCTTTCTCCTCCTCCATTTCTAAATGACTTATATTTAAAAAAAAAAATCTTAGAGGAGAAAATTCATCTTGCTTCATTAATTAGATAATAAGTCATTAATACAAAGTGGTACATCGCTGAATAAGTGGGAGCTATCTTCTAATGAGGACGCCTTTGCAAATCAATGAGGCATCTCATTTGCTTACCTCCGACTAAACTCTACCGTAGAGTTATTAAGTTGCTGGTAATATGGCGCGATTCTCAGAGTGCCCTCTTATTTGTGGAATTCGGTGTATTGCTGAACGTGGTGTTGTTCATTTGGTTAGATCATTGATATCTTGCGTGTTGGGTCTTGCTCAGTCCGAAACACTACAACAACTACCATGTCTTATGCCACTAAATGAGGTTGGTTCAGTCTGAAACGCAAACAACTAAAAATGTTATGCATAGAAAAATTCACGTCACGTATATAAAACCCACCCGATTGAAACATGGCATCATAGGAAATATAATAAAACCATAAATTGAAAAATAGTGAATTAAAAAACAATTTCAGGTAAAGAAACCTGGTAACAGGAGGGCTATCAAATCCAATAAGAAAAATCAATAAATGCTAGTGATAGTTTGTAGGATGTTAGACTAAATGCTTGTCAAGTCATAAGCGGGGGGAGACGAAATGCAAAGACTGTAATGATTAGTGAAAGTTCTGTTTTTTGTTTACTTTTTTAATTGTATTCTCTGTTGGCAAAATCTAAGTCGTTTTTTTCTCATGCAGATATCAACCCCTCTTCCAGCTGATCAATTAGTAAAACCTTTAAATGAATATGAAGAGGAAGGAGGCAAGTTAACAGTTTTTTCTTTGAGATTTTATGATACAGAAGGCTCACCAAGGATGTGAGGAAGGGGACATGGTCGTGGATGGGGAAGGGGAAGGGGAAGTGGCAGAGGTATTACTGAGTACTTAGTTTTGCATATTTAACTGCAATTGGATGCAGTATAGATTATAGAATGATCTGAAAATCTTTCTCGAACCTTTTATGGTTTCTTTTAAAATACAAAACTTTCTTATTTCTACACAATAATTCTTTGTAGGAATGTACAATGGGGGTATGGCATATGTCGATGGTTGGGATTGTGGGCGTGGCCGTGCTTTCCGGGGACGTGGACGTGGCTATGGTGCCCAGCCAGTTAGGTATGACGACAATGGTGAATATGATGCACCACCTGCCCCACGTGGTAAGCTTGCAAGTCCATCAAATTCAGGTTTCTGGATATAGATTAGTTGTTATGTATAAATGCATTATCAAATGATGTTTGATTAATACCAGTTATGTGCTGCCATATAGAATAGGTTTGTTTATTTTTGTCCAGTCAAATATTTTGATGTGTGCTATTTGCATTACACGATCCTTCCTATTAAATCAAACGACAGAAGAAAATAATTTAATTTGAACCCACCAATTGTTTTCCTTATCTTATTTGTTAGTTTCCTTTGTCCCTTGTGTAACCTTCACGTTTAAGCATTTTATAGTTGTTCTTCAAGTTACTTTATGGGACATTAGTGAAATTTGCAAGCACTTATTGTGTTGCTGTACAGCTTATTTATTTTTATATTTTTGAAGGATGATGTCTGCTAATTGACTGGGGTGTTCAAATATAGTAAAAGCCTTCATTTTCAGGATGAAAAACAAATATGAGCTACACACTTACCAAAACAAAAAGTAAAATGAATAAATAATAACCCTCACATAATTACTTCGAAATGAACATATAAATTGACTCATTTCTTTATCTTTATTAAAAAATATACGCAGATAAGGTACAACAATCCCTTATCAAGGATCAACTTAAGCTCGCAACGACATTACACGCTTTATTTAGTTCACTATGGGATTTGTCACCAAAATAATCACTCGAGAATAATTAATTACCCTCTTATCATCTGGTTCAACAAATTATATATCCATAGTAGTTATTGGTTAAGATGCTTGTTGAAAGTACTAATCAAGCTTTGCCTTTGTTCCTAAATTTTCAGTATCAATTGGTTCTGTCACTTTATATATATCTGCAAGAGAGCGATACTTCTTCGCCTTCTTTGGTTTAAAAATCTTATTGCTCTTATTATTATTGGATTTTTGATCAACCTCTTCACTTGAGATTCTTTTCTCACTCCTTTTCCTAACAATGTTGTTTTCACCTTTGAGCTGCATGAGCGCTTTAGCCGCAACCATAATGTCATCAAACATATCATCATTCTTTTTGGTTTCACTTTTCACTTTACCATCTACCATTTTATTCAAGAGAGGATTCATCAATATGCATCAATGGGTTTTCCTTCTAGTATGTTGGGTATCAATTAAGTTTTTTTTTTACTTGGAGTATTTGTTCGAATGAATTTTGTTTTTGGTAAGGATAAATAGGGAGAATGGATGATAATTTTTTTGTAAGAACTTAATCGGAAGTTGAACATATATACATAGACACACACATATAATATGTATTTTTTTTTTTAGGTCAAACACATATAATATGTATTTATTTGTTCTTTAAAGGTTATTGCGCAGTTCTTGTCTGGGGTGCCTTCATTTCTTTTTAACACATTTATTTCCTGGTCAACACGAGACATTGATTGTCTTTCAAGTATGCTTATCTATCTGGTCAACTATGTAACGACTAGTTTTCATCCATCTAACGACGTTTAGTTGAGTAAAATAAAAGCGACATTCCAGTTCTTTCTCCTCATCCATTTATAAATGACTTACACGAGACAAGTCAATGATGTCCATGCCTAGTTCAGCCATTCACTGCAACGCTTCACAAAGTTCTAACACCTCACCAATATCTACCAAACACAATGGCGTAAACCATGCTATTCTAGCAAGCACAAATACATATACCAATACCAACCTTGTTAAAAGAATTAGAAAAAGAAGCGTCTACATTACACTTGAGTCTAGCTAGAGCGGGTCGTTGGCATTGATTCATGTTCAATTTACTTGGCCCTGTAACATATTTGGTGCTCGTCTTCCGGTAAGTCTTCTTAATTCCTAGGCCAGTTTCTAGTCTTCTAGCAAATGCATAGCTAGTTCAAAGACTTATGATGTCGTTTTTGTCACTTGTTGCCACAATATCAAGTTACAGCGCTTCCAACTAATATTTTACAAATTTGTGTAACATACATTTGTTTTTTGTAGGAAAAAGGAGCTGATGATATTATTCTCAAAGCAATGGGACGTGCAATAAATAAGACTATAATGATTACTGAGCTATTAAAGGTGGGGGGTCGATATCTCTATCCAGTGAATTGGTTGGCATTTTTTTCTGTCTTACTATTGTGACTACTTTCTACTTGTTTCAGAGAAGGATTGTTGGTCTGCATCAGAACACTCAAATTAGATCAACTGATATAACTGACACATGGGAACCACTAGAAGAAGGCCTTCTTCCTTATGGCTTTTTGTTTCCACTATGCTATCTTGTTATGATTTATGTGTGCATGGGTGTGATTGTTTTGGTTGTGTTTTACTTGCTCAGTTTGGAGACTACTCGTCATGTTTCAATG
>Ga0209282_1000693_pt1 | contig 16773 bp, 12 predicted proteins | sample Mtrugardesep15_FD_187529 | JGI IMG/M metagenome (GOLD analysis project Ga0209282, IMG submission 187529) | Root nodule microbial communities of legume samples collected from California, USA - M. trunc garden sep15 (SPAdes) (version 2) | ecosystem: Host-associated > Plants > Roots > Nodule...
ATAATTTTAATTTTTTTGACAAACATCAAACAATAACATGTGTCAAAAGTATGATATTTGACACCATTGAGTTATATTTGACACCAAAATAAGAAATTATTTTTTAAAAAGTTAAATGTTTCGATTTCCGATGCAATAATTACACATTTTTTTACAAAAATTTACTACTTATAGTCCTTAAAGAATGCCCCGAAGACACTCGTTAACATTTTCCTCTATTTAAAAATAATTATTCATGTAAATATAATGTTTCAAAAAAAGGATGAAAAATATAAACAAACTTAAATACTAGAATTATTTTAAAATTACACATTAATAGTTTAAGAACAGTAATGTGTAATGGCGAGGAAATAAATGGGATTATTCTCTTCTGACCTTTACCGAAAGTTGGTGAAAACCATGTATCCTAAAATACTTGTAAAAAAGGATTATTCTCTAATCCTACTCACCTGAGATTTGCTGCATACTTGTTGAATTGCTGAATATCATGTATCCTAAAATACTTTATTTTCTTTTTGTCAAATATGCATGAGCAACATTGTTTTGGAAGGCACATGGCATACATGCAGGTACAGTTAAAACGTGATTCGATGCAACTCGTGTGCAGCACTAACATCGAAAGATTTCACTCGTAGAATCTCGGGAGAAAGAGATTCTTAGAGTAGTTATATATGTTTGGACGATAGTTTACTAAAGTCTCATAATAAATTAATGATTATTACTGTGGAAATTCATGAAGTTAGAAAGAAAAAAAATTGTATGCTATTGTGTGTTTCAACTACAACATGGTGCATGGTCATTTATACTTGGGGACAAGAAACAAATCTGTTAGGATCAGTTATTTTTATGTGTAATTACTTTGTTTAATTACTTAATTCAACAAAGATTATTTTGGGTGTAGAAGTCGAAGTTTGAAAAAAGATTGCTAGTTTATTCGAGGGTTTTTTTTTTGTGTGGGTGGGGCTCAAAAGGTGATCGAAAGATTCTATAGATAGAGTAGTACGATATTTGTAAGCCCATAAGTGAGACTGGTATTCGCCTTCGTGACCTCTGGCTTGTGAATCTAGCTCTTCTAAGAAAGTGGCGTTGGTGCCTCATTATGGCCAGTAGAGAGGCTTTATGGGGAGATATAATTATCTTCGCTTGTTATGGTGGTGGATCTCTTCTTGATCATCGTGGTGGGTGCCCTCTAGGCTTTCGATCCATTTCATGTTGTTGGAAAGACGTTTCCTTGCTTGGGTTTGCTATGGAAGACTTGGGGCACTGGTTCTCACACGGTGTCTTCGAAAAAGTTGGTAGTGGGATATCTACGTCCTTTTGGAATGCTCCCTTGGTTCGAAAAAGTTGATAACAAGTATTGTGCATGTTTAACAAAGAAAGTGTATTGAACCACAAAAGTCACATTTTAGTTCGATTTCAATCTTAAATTCACAACGTTTCTAAATCAAGTTTAGTAAAATGGTTTTGCTAACAAAATGATAAGTAAGAGTTTAGCAAAATAGAGAAAGTTGTGTCATGATTAGCCTTAGGCAACTAACCATTCAATTCCTTTTAATTGATTGTATATGCTTTATACTTCAAATATAACTCCACATATCCCTCATCGTACGTTTCCATGTCTACTAAACGATGCAAAATCCATCGTATCAATCAACTTCTGATGCTAAGAAAAATAGTTGATTGATTCAATGACATATGACCAATCAGTTTGAATATGAATATAAATTTAACCATATGTCGAGCAATTAGTATCTATGCGTGATTTAAACCATATCCACTAAATAACGAGTCGATGTTGCTCACTTGCTAAATTAAAATAGTGTTTACAGATTGCACGTCACCAAAATAATTAAGAACAAATTTAAACTAAAGATTATATTGAATGCATAAATCATATAAAATCAGCAGTAATACATTAAAATCCTCCTAGCTACTTACATCTATAGCACAAAGAGGGTTTAGGTACCTATTGGTGGAATAACTAATAAAGATGAAATGATATGTGTTGATGAAACATCCAAAAGCTTGAATCCAAGCTCCAAAGCCTCAAATCAAAACTTATCACTAAAAATCTAATCACAAACCTATTTATATAAGTACTTAAAGTTGAGGATCTCTTGGCAAATTCATGCGAATCAAGTTTTCTTCAGTTGAAGGGAAAAGTCAACTGATCTTCAAACGGTCACTAAACCATCTTTAATTGTTGCGTGGGCAAAAGAAAGTTTAAATAGATTTTTTTGTAATTATTATGTTTTAGAATTTTGGTGTATTTTAACCCACTTAGATTTGGTCTGGTGATTTTAGAGTGTACTCCTCTCAAGGTCTCATATTTCAATCTTTCCTAAGTTAATTTTGATCGGTTGAGTTTGACTTCTTGAAAAAATAAATTGTAGTATTTTTAATATCAAGAAGAAAAAAATATTACAACAAAAGTATAATAGAGATATGTAAGTCTAGTAAATGATTGTTGAACATTTGATATGTTGAAGCGCGAGTTTCCAATTCTCAACACTTATTTGGTAGGAGAGGGACTACATATCAAGATTTTGCATAAAGGGGCATTAACCCGGCAACTTTAATTAATACCCATTAACAGCTGAAAAGGATCTTTTGAGTTGTCTCAGAAAGACATGCATGCAGTCCTTCTCAAAATAAAAGTTAGTATATGAAAAAAGCAAAGAATTGATGGGAACTAATAACTGCTACGGGTAATGAAATTTGTCACGCAGAGAAATTCCTTGAAAGAAATTCCCATTCCACATGTAATAAAAGTCCTTAGCACAAAAATTAGCTGAGAATAGTTTTGGTCCCCCCTTTGATCCCAACCTTTAAGAAACCCTTACTAGTTACTACTCTTTCGGTGAAACCTATTACTTAATACTCTGAATGTCGTGGACACCTATATCCAAATTCTACTGACTTAGCCCACATCAAAAAACCAGTGGCAGAGGACCCTATTTTTAAATTTATATTGGTTAATGATAGTGAATAGTATATTGTGTTGTTTCATGCAAATATCATAAAGTCTGTTGAAAAATAAAGAAAGGTGACACAAGGAAAAATAAGGAAGAAAGTGACATGTAAGAGAGCAGATGTATATATATTATTACAGCAGGCTATTTAATGTCGTTTGCATCAGCCACCAGCAGTGGGTGGCTGTGTCATGGTATCAGTGGGAGATAAGTACTATTCTGCAACCACCAAACTCAACCACCAAATCACTTACATGAGAACTCCAAGGTGTGCATAGTATAGACAAAATGCTAGCTGAAAAAATTTGTTTTCTTTACTTATATGCATGTTGATGTAATTATACTTGTAATAATGTAACGATTGTGGCTGAATTAGGGGCTAGTCAAATAGTGCCCCCCACAATGTGCCCTAAAGAAATTATTTTTTGTATAAATTAAGTATTGACTTTAAGCTCATTGTCAACTTCATTCCAACATATGAATCATATATTGGTAATAACTAATAATTATAAAGCTGTTTTTGGTTAGCACAATCTATTTTGTGAGCAATTAGTCTAGTCTCCAAAGAATGTAAGCAAAGCAATAATGAGTTAGATGTTTTTGGTTCATTTTCTTTATGTACAAATTTACAATGAAAGAACAGTTGAATATATCACAACAGTTGTAAGATTGTATTTATTAATAGTGAATTATTTGAGGTATCAATTGTTTATTTTAGGTTAGGCTATGATTTAGAGTTTATGAGGGGAGGGAAGTGCGCAAAAAATAAACGAGGAAGGAAAAATGAAAATGTATAGTCTGATCTGAACTTGAATCTTCATAAAATAAAATTATCCTATAACTCAATATATTTTGGAGGACTTGAGCTGTTGAGCATGTATAATATGACGGGGTTGCTAGAATCACAATCACACCGAGTCACAATAATTTTGAATAAGTTATATCAAGATTACGACAAATCCACTATGATATCAAACATGAACTTACATAAATTCTTTAAACTTTCTTGGTATTTTTATAATATTTTCAAAATTTAAAATTTCTTCATCATAACCATTTTGTTTTCGCTCTATTTTTATCCTCTATTCCTCCAAAGTCCTCCTCCCCTATTAACTCCCAAACAAAGTCTTATTTTATAGTATTTTCTTAATTTTGCTCATTAGTTAACCAAGTTAGTCATCATGCATCCTCCGTCTCACAATAAGTAACACATTTACTTATTTTACACAAATTTTAAAAATACGGTAAATAGAATAAAGGAAATATTTCAATAAATTATTCTTGTGCATTATATTAAAAATGAAAGTCGGAAACTTACATTTACTTTGAAACAATTTTGTTGGTAAAAAGCTTTAAAAAAAAAAATCTTAATGTGAATTATGTGGGAGGGATTGTATTATACTATTATGGAGTAGGACAATGACTTGAAGGGTTATATTCCTCCCGCATTTACATTAATTGTATAGTGTGTAGCATCCAACGGAACATAAGTGTAATATTATACTGTTTTGGTCATTATTATAAACAAAAATCAATTTTTTAGGTTTATTCATTAAATGATGTATTTAGTCAATAATATAGACCAAATACATTATTTAATGAATGAATCTAAAAAGTTGATTTTTGCTTATAATAGTAACCAAATGGAGTATACCAAAGATGAATCAGGTGTGATACATTAAAACCATTTTATAGTATAGTTTTCCCTTCCCTTCTCTTTAGGCCATGACATATGCATTAACATCCTAAGTGAGTCCTACTTCTGAAGGCCATTGTTGGTCCCGACCGTGCCCACACCATACATAACTCCTTGGACCCAATGGTGGCACTCCGCTCAAGAGTTTTGTCTTAGAAGACAAATAACAATATTTGTTTACAATATGATACTTTAACCATATACTAAATTTTCAATGATCATATAAATTATTTCGCATTGGAATCAAGTTGTGGGACATGACTAATTAGAATTCTTTTCCCTTTTTTGTTTTTATAATAAATTACAGTTAAAATGGAATTGTTAAATGTTTACGGTATAATTTGCCTCCAGCTAGTACTAGATAGATCATAGAGCCTATAATAAGCTTCTGAGAACCGTTATTTAGTACACTATAAAAGATATTTGTACCAAAAGCGACGGGAAAAATGTGCAACTAAGTACTACTACTTGTACTACATAAACTGGACAGAAAACATTGGTGGTTGGTTGGTTACAGCTTTGCAATTTATAGTTGGAATAGAATTGAATGAATTCGTTTTTATTTTGTGCACAATACACACTCCGGTCACAAATATAAAAAAAAATTCATGTTTTAGATTCATTTAATAAATGATGTATGTGGTCTTTATTGTAGACAACATACATCATTTATTGAATGAATATAAAATATTAATTTTTGTTTATATTTGTGACCGGAGGGTGTAACAACCAGCATTTAGCAAGGTGTATTTAATTTTTCGTCTCCTACTCCACAAAGCAAGCACTGATTTTAGGGATTTCACAAAGTAAAAGGTTGAATAAGTGAATATAAACACTAATCGTTGTGTCTTGTGTTCAGTAAAACATAGTCTATCTTATTCACGCCACTACTTCTTCCTTAGTTCCGACAAATCTTAATCAGAACCAAGTGAGGAAAACTAGAAAAGAAACAAAAATTGTTAACAACTCACTCTAAAACACATTTTTTAATGTACGTTATCATGTAGACCCCCACCAAATGAATTTACTATGTAGAAAGTTTGTGTGACTGTGTTAGAAAGAAAGTTTATTCCTATAGTGTATGTTTAAAACTGTTATTCTTGATCAAATTTCAACAGCGTGTGTTTTGGTATAAGGCACCCCTAAACAAAACATATATTTAGAAATTGTCTTAACACGCACCTGCACATTTGCGATCATCGGATTAGATGATCAATATTTTAACCTTGATATTTTTTGATTTAAAAAAATTAATCTATCTTAAAATACAAACAATTTGATCTCGATCTAATGATGTAAAAGGCGTGAATAGATCAATTTTTTAAATTTGGATAAAGCGCAATTGAAGGTGAATATAGTTGATGCTTAAAAATAGTCGGATCATATCATCTAAGTCTCAAACAATTTTAAGTCATAAGATTAATATATGAACTATTCAATCTTAATCGAATAAGTTCAAAACTATCGATTGTATGACCACTTAGAAACTAAATCCCATTTTTTTTAGGGAGAAAACCCCCTAAGCTAAGAAAAGAAAACAATAGACTAGAAGCTAAAATCATTAACTTTGGACAACTGGCATTGCTAGGTAAAAACACTGATTACGTTCTACAGCGTTAAAACAAAACTACTACAAAATACAAAGAAATTTAACGAAGACAAAAACTAGCGTCCATTAGCGAGAGCTGTAACAGCTGAATCCTTGCAAGGACTGAACGGTGGACTTGGCTTTCCATTAGCAACAAGACGTTGCACGAAGCTTCCGATTCTATTTCCGTTAGTCTCCGTTAATAACCGTTTCCCTCCAAACGGTAACGACTCCAATCCTCTTTCCTTCAACACTTCCTCTTCACTTCCCAAACCAAACGCCTGTTACAAAACAAACTCCGTTAATTAACGGTAACTGGATAATGATGTGATTTGATTGATTTCTATTTTCTGAGTTCTGAACGAAATGCGAATTTTTTTTTCTTCTGCCCCTATCACAAAAAAAATTGTTATGTTTGTCCCTAGTTCAAAATTAATGTTACAAATGCCCTTGTTCTTCTTTTTAATTGGCGAACATAAGAATTTTACAGGCTTTTTCTAAGTTCTACAAATGAAATGGCGAGCATCATGTTTTTTATTTTTTCACAGTTCTCTATTTCAACTCTATTTCAAATGGGCGAGCAAGCCATTTTGTTTTGTATTTTTTTGTGTTTCTATGTTTAAAAATTAATTGGTGCGAAACATAACATGTGATAAGTATTATTCCACTTGTCTTTTTCATTGATTATTCATTTTTTAATTTGACTAGATACCAGATTACAAGAAGTTGCTTCATCAAAAAATTTCATGGACAATATAATAGACTACTAGTTCTGCAATATAATGATTAAAATATTAAAAAAACATATGGCGGTAATTAATGTGAAGAGATTTGCTATTACATTCAAAATTGGAAATATTTTTTGGAAGAATCACAAACATACTCGCCATTTGTTAAACATAGAAAGAAAAAAAAATTAATAATAATGGCTTGCTCGCCATTTGAAATACAGAACTGAAAAAAAATAAAAAAATAAAGTGATGCTCGCCATTCCATTTACAAAACTCAGAAAAGCCTAAAAAATTCTTATGTTCGCCAATTAAAAAGAAGAACAAGGGCATTTGTAACATTAATTTTGAACTAGGGACAAACATAACAATTTTTTTGGTGATAGGGGCAGAAGAAAAAAAAAATCGAGGGTTAACGGGGATATAATAAAATAATTTTATTATGTTTGTTACGTGCGCAAATGAAACAAATGATATAATAAGTGTATTATGTCACAAATCTTATATGATACTTCTATAATGGCCATGAAGGGCCTAAGTATATGTTTGGTTATGCGGCGAAAAGAATTAATTTTGACTAGTTTGATTAAGTAAAACTGATTATGGATAAAAGTGAACTGAGTGTATGTATGTATGTAAAAATCTAACAATAAATTTAAGGCTAAAATCAATTGTAGAAGCCAATAGCTATAAATTATAGCTTCAAGTAAAATTAAATTTACAAGCAAAATTAATTCTCCTTTTAATCATCCAAACATGATAAAAACAATCATACAACTAATTTTTTATTTTTTGTGAACTGAATATCATCTACATGCAACTATAAAGATTAATCACTCGAGTCGGATAGACTGCACTGGACATCAAACCTCTCTCAAGAGATTTAACGTTGCTACATTCATAGAGCTGAATTCAATTTCATGGTCTCGAGTTATACAAAAGAAGACTCTTGACATCTTATCAACTTGCTATTAGGTCATTTAGAATCAATATTGACCATAAACAAAATTAGAAATAATGCAAATGTTAGAAGAGTTAGGATTGTGAAGTCAGTACTTGACCATAAACAAAATTAAAAATAATAGTACGTTACAAGAGTTAGGATTGCGAAGTTAGTACTTGACCATAAAAATTAATTAGAAACAATGCATATGTTAGGAGTTAGGATTGTACTACTAGGAGTAAATTAGCTTTATGCTCGTCATCATACGAATTACGACCTACCCTTGATATAGAGTAGGAAAATGAAATGAAACGGATGTCCTAAGTTTGGAATTGGACCCCACAAATATCGGATATAATTTTCTAATTTTTGCATGCAACCCATTGGCACCCTTTCTAAACCTAAACCCTCCCCTCTCACCTCTTTGGTCTCTCTCCTTTCTCTCAAAACTTTACCGACATCTGGAGAGAGAAGATCCCCTCCCCGTCATTCTCCGGGGACCCTCCTTCTCCTCTCTCCCACGGGGTCCGTCTGTGTGGTCCCACCCTTCCGGTGTAACTAACGTATGTACATCACCCTCTCATTTTCACTTTCTATTACAACATAATAACATTAATTTATTCATGCTTTGATTCTGGCCCCATCAATCAACATGGGTGCATTTCCGTCTCCTTTTAAATGTGAGCATCCTTTTTGCATTTTTAATTACTATGATGATATCATCTCATAGAAATTGACATACCTGTGTCTCTCATCTTTGACTGGTCCTCATTTTCCTAGATTTGTTTCATGGTACTATAAAACACATTTGTTTGATTCCCAATATTTCCTATATTTTATAGAATAAATTTTTCACTGTTTTGTTTTGTTGTATACACATTAGAAATCAAATGCAATTTGAAGATCACATGCATCCAACTGTTTTAAAGTGTCAATCTTGTCCTTTTATGATTATTAATTTTTTTACCTTTTTTCTGTCAATTCTCCATCAACGCGTTTTCATTCATTATTTCTTCCTATTCATGCAAATCCACTTCATTGTTACTATATTAGTCCCTCCCTCTCTTTACACATTACATTTTCTGAGATTTATTCTTCAAATGCAAACACATTTCTCAATTTAAATTAATTTGATATATCTTACAGCAATTTCCTCCTTCAGCTGTGAGAGGAAATTAACATGGGAGCACCATTTGAGGGAATCATTCAAGATGTCAAAGGAAGAGTTAAATGCTATAAACAAGATTGGGTCTGCGCAATCTGTTCCGGCGTCAGGTAAATTTTATTCATTCATTTTTGTTGTATATATGTTGTGTTCATTAGCAGCAACATTTCTGATTTATGATTCATTAATAAAAATGACAGCATATTGGCTCCAACTTTCTACATATTCTTTGCGTCCGCGCTTCCGGTTATTGCTTTCGGAGAACAACTTAGTAGGGATACAGATGGAAGCTTGAGCACTGTAGAAACATTGGCATCTACCGCCATTTGTGGAATTATTCACTCAATTATAGGTGGCCAACCTTTGTTGATTTTAGGAGTTGCAGAACCAACTGTTATAATGTACACTTATCTCTACACTTTCTGCAAAAATACACCTCAATTGGGTACCAAGCTCTTTCTAGCTTGGGCTGGTTGGTAAGTTATTTTATCTCAGCATTGTGTAAATTTCTGTTTAAGGGTTTTTACATTTATTAAATCACAATATGTATTGAACTAAAATGTTCGTTTTTGTGTTGCAGGGTTTGTGTTTGGACGGCATTGATGTTAATTTTGCTTGCAATTTTCAATGCTTGCACAATTATCACTAGATTTACAAGAATTGCAGGGGAGTTATTTGGCATGCTAATCACTGTTCTTTTCTTTCAAGAGGCTATAAAGGTGTTGTTGATCGTTTCCTCTTTCTAGCAATAATAAAAAATACATTGTGTATTTAATTGGCAATCAACTTAACAAAAATTGTTTGAACCACAGGGACTGGTAGGTGAGTTCATCCCTCCCAAGGTTGAAAATCCTTCGTCGGAGGAATTGCAATTCCAATGGCGGTATACCAATGGATTACTTGCAGTCATTTTCTCTTTTGGGCTGATTGTCACTGCAGTTAAAAGCAGAAAAGCAAGATCATGGAGATATGGAACAAGTAAATGATTCCAAAAATCCATTCCACATTAGACAGACCTTACACAAATGTTTTTTTTTCTTTTGGGTGTCGTTTACACCTGATTTACCTTATCATTCCAATGATCTTTATTCTTGCATTTCAATTCAGGGAAGCTACGAGGCTTTATTGCAGACTATGGTGTTCCAGTGATGGTAGTGTTGTGGACTGCAGTATCTTATATAATGCCTGACGGCGTTCCAAATGGTGTTCCTAGAAGGCTGTTTTGTCCACTTCCGTGGGAACCTGCATCTCTTTATCACTGGACAGTAGTGAAGGTACTGTATGTTATTATACTTAATTACAAATTTTCAATCCAAAATGCTTTCTTTTGATACACAGTTGACTCAGCATGCTGTCAATTTTGTCCATGTAATGTAATGTATGTCTGTATAGCGCCAACACTTAATATTCAAGGTGTGTCCGATGAATGACACATGTTGGTGTTCAACATTGTGAACTATTAGTTTGTGACTGTGATCATTTTAATTTAGGCAAGTCCTAATATCCATATAAGTCTAACAGCTTCTACAAACTGCAGGATATGTGGAAGGTACCCGTGATTTATATATTTGGGGCAATTATTCCAGCTTTGATGATAGCAGGTTTATACTTTTTCGATCATAGCGTGGCTTCTCAGATGGCACAACAGAAAGAATTCAACCTTCAAAACCCATCTGCCTACCATTATGATGTTTTCCTACTTGGAATAATGGTGTGTTATTTTGTTTTCTTCCTAGAATTTGGATTTTATGTTATTCTATGTTGATGATAAAGTTGATTGACATAATTATATCTATGGTGAGTCTTTAGACTCTGATTTGTGGTCTCCTTGGCCTTCCTCCTTCAAATGGAGTCCTTCCACAGTCTCCCATGCATACGAAGAGTTTGGCGGTTCTTAGGAAGCAGGTAAGCATCAATATATTTTGCATCAAGGCTCCTGGTTCTTAATTTCTTCTCAAATTTAAACTCAACTCAGATCCTTGTGTTGCGCCATTGATTTGCAGCTGATCCGAAAGAGGGTTGTGAAAAGCGCCAAGGAATGCATGGAACAACAGAGTACCAGCTCTGAATTATATGGAAAAATGCAAGCGGTGTTCATTGAAATGGATACAGCCCCTACCGTATGTATTGTTAGGTTAATAGCTTTGTTTGTGTGCTTGTGCATCCAGACACAAGATTTGTTCAAGAGTGATACTAATACATAGAGTGTTGGTTTTTTAAATTATAACAGGTTAAAGAATTGGAGACTTTGAAAGAAGCTGTAATGAAATCTGATACCAAGGGTTGTGCAATGGAACCTTTTGATCCTGAGAAATACATAGATACTTATTTACCAGTCCGAGTTAATGAACAAAGAATGACCAACTTATTGCAGTCCCTCCTGATTGGTTTATCGATAATAGGCATCTCCGTTATCAAAAGGATACCAACCTCGGTTTTATGGGGATATTTTGCTTACATGGCAATTGATAGTCTTCCGGGGAATCAGTTCTGGGAAAGGATATTGCTCCTCTTCGTCACCCCAAGCCGGCGTTACAAGTAATTGAGTAACCTTGTGCATAAACTTTTTTTTCAATGTAGAAGCTAGTGTTGTACTAATTGTTGTCATTGTCTTGTATGTTTTGGGCAGAATATTGCAAGATACACATGCCTCATTTGTGGAGACAGTACCATTCAAGACCATAGCTGGGTTTACAGCCTTACAGTTGGCATATTTTCTGTTCTGTTACGGGGTCACATGGATACCAATAGGTGGAATATTGTTTCCGCTACCATTCTTCCTTCTCATAATTCTAAGAGAACGCCTCCTTCCAAAGATATTCAAGCCTAACCATCTTCAGGAACTTGATGCTTCTGAGTATGAGGAAGTTATCGGCGCTCCATGTGCAGTACGTAGTATGTCACTCAGGGTATGAATTATTATGAGTATTCATTTCTTGCTATGAGTATGTTACAGTGAGAGAGAGAGAGAGAGAGAGAGAGAGAGAGAGAGAGACCAAAAATATATTTAAGCATTATTCTTTCTTTTTGTTAAGTTGTATACTCCAAGCTTTCCAACTTAGGATTTGAATTTGGTTGATCAGGATAGGGAGCCACGTGATGGTGATACTGATGGAGGCTCGGAAGATTACTATGATGCAGAGATATTGGATGAGATGACAACCAGCAGGGGAGAGTTGAAACTTAGAACTGTAAGCTTCAATGATCGAAACCGCAGCAACAGCTTTAATGATCGAAACCACAGTAACAGCTTCAGGGATCGAAACCACAGTAACAGCTTCAATGAAGATAGACACAATTAAGTAAGTTACTTGTGTAATCCCTTTAGTTTTAAGATTCATTTCAATTTACAATACATAGTTTGTATTGATTATGCTTGTGTTTTGTACTTGGGCAGATTAGAACTGGAGGTGCTGTCTGAATATTACAATTTTTTAGGATGCAGAAAAGGTTTTGATTTAATTGTATCATCCTCTGAAGAGGACTGCTCTCACGATTCTTTTGTAATCAGTTAAGCTTGAAGATGATCTTCTTTGGAACAAGAAAGGATTCAATTGGTGAAAGAGAATAATGGCAAAAAGGAACAAAGAAATGGAAAAATTCATTTGAACTTTGAAATGGGTTTCAAATATATTAGTAGGAAAATTACATTGAAATATTGAGATGAATGGTCATTTCCTTCCTTAGTTGGCTATGAAGTTCACAAAAAAAGGAGTTAGGTTGGGGGGAAAAGATGGTACGAGAGTTAAAGGACAAGGAAAAAAAAGACGGGGGAGCAAGGAATGAGACAAATGAAGCATACTATTACTGTTATTCTTCAAAAAAATTAGTTAAGATTTTTTCTTCTGTTGGCAAAATACCATAATACCAATAAGTTTTTTGAGAGGATAATCACTATAAAGTTAGAAGTTGATACAAATAGAACCGAGCATTCACAAACATACTCACGATGTCAGCCTATCTCTAATACAAACGTGGATTTTAAAAGAAAAAGAGTCATGATAATGGTAAAGTAAGATTAAGAATGATTTCGATCAAGGATTGAACTCAAATAATATCCAAAAGATTCAAAAGCAACATATAGTATTTGAGTCTATGCTTGATCTCGTGTTAAGTTGTTTGTTGTCGTTACTTAATAACTTGTGAGCAATTTTTTGTAGGGTTTTTCTAACCCATGTAACATTGCATAGGTCAAGGACTTAAGTTGCAATAAATACACCACTTTAATCAAATCTTATTAATCAATTTTTTCTTGAATTTTTTTTTTTATCTCTCCTATTAACCATTCTATTTATTTTTTTAAATTTTTTTTTTCTAACCTGACTAAAGAATGATGTGTTTTTTTTTTACCCAAAAAAAAATATGTGCTTCATATATGTAATAAAATTATACGTTTTTTTTAAGGGAGAAATTATACGTTATATCGTGATAAATTGATATGCATAATATATTAAATTATATCATCCAACCATTATTTTAATTTGATATAGTGTCATTTATTTTGGTATAAAAAATCAGTAATAATCCAAGTAAGTAAAAAAATTTCAATATTTACGTTAGGATCAAATGCAATCTCATATATCAATTTAAAAAAAAAAATACAATCTACTTAATTTGATCCTACGTATTGTAGTTTTGAAATATACTAAATAAGACTAATTAATCAAAAACAATTTATGTTGGATAATTTTTTTGTTTGCGGGTACAAACTAAAGTAGGAGAGATAAAAAACAATTTTCAAGAAAAAGTTAATTAATAAGACAATTTATATTGATCAAAGTAGTGTATTTATTGCACCCTAACCTATACAATGTTATATTGGTTAGAAAAACCCTTTTTTTATTACCCATAACCTAGGAGGAATCTGCTTATGTACCATTTACTATTTTTTTGCACACATCAAAGACCTTCTAGTACCTTAATGCCTCGACTTAGATTATAAACTTGTATTATCAAGCTACCCAATTTACTATTTGTTCCATCATGCATGCTAGCTAGTTTGTATTTTATAAGAAAATCATTTTTATTTTGGTTCTGGAGTTTTAAGTCTCCCATCTTACATCAATGTATCATTTTTTAATGAATATCAAACTATCATATTTGCTATTATGGACGATTTTTTTTAGAAGAATATGGACGCATTAATCATGCTAACTGCTAAGCGATGTCCTTGTAGAACTCATAGTCATGGCATAAGCTTAAAATATTTAGGTCCCCTATTTTAAAAAATGTTTTTATTTTTATTTTTTCAAATATGTTCATTTTAACATAGGTTTAAGAAGATGTGAGACTCTTGAAGTGAGTCATATTGCGATAGAGAGAAGATGAAATGTTAGCTAAGGATAATACAATTCTACAAATAATCAAAATATTTTTTGTCACTTTCATTGTTTCCAAAAAAATGCAAACAATTATTATCTTTTTTGTTATCAAATATAATTAACACAATTTTTTTGAAAATAAAAATAGAGAATGTTTTACAGTAAGTGTGAAGAACACACTTGATGCAAACATCACTTACAAGCCCCTCTCAGTAATATGGACCAAGCTGTATATAACATTCATCTCAACCGTCACTGATTGGATTAACTTATCATTCTCATCACCTAAGCTTGGTATCCAAGGATTTTGAATGAATGATCAAACTTTATATAACCATAGAATAATAAAATCGGAAATACAAGATATCTTTGTTTTATTGTTATGGTAAAAGCAAAACTGTTTTTCTAAAAATATACAACCAAAAAGGCAAAGAGTTATGTTTTTATTGACTAATCTGATCTTATCTATGTCATTTTACAAGTATGTTCCAAACTAATATAGGAAACTAAGAAAGTGGAAAAAAGTTAAGGGGTGAGAATGTAAGACATTACTGCACAAAAATATGGATACACATGAGAAAGAAAAGTTTGAGAATCAATTATTGTTTCCCTTTCCCTCTTCAGTCACTTGCAATAATAAGATGATCACCGTCTCTTATAAGATCTATATCGTCAATTTCAGCTCCTTCTTTGGTCAAAATTTTGGTGGGTGAGAAATCAAACTTTTTGGCACCAATGTCTAGCAGTTCTTCAAGGGAATTGGGCAGAAAAGCAAGCTTTGCAGCATGTTCACCTTTTTCTGGACAAATAAGTGTCACTCTAGCTACTATTCCATTCATGTTCGCAGTATTAGTGATTCTGCTTTCAGATACTCCAAGATCTTTTTTATCTGCTTAGTTAAAATCAAAAATCATCTGGTTAACCAGATAACCAAAGGAAAATAAATAAGGAATTTTTTCGTATTTCTCAACTCAAGATGAATGATGTAAGTGATATACTACTTACCGTAATTGGCAGCAGATATCATCCCGAAAATTGAATTATGAAAGGTGTTGGCCCTTCGCCTCCGATGACTATCTAGCCATGGCAACTCTTCTTGATTAGGTGGCTGTAGCATGTTATCTAGAGATCCACGAGCAGCAGGCATAACGGGTGCACTTTGAAACCTTCCTATGGATGACACATTAGGCATACCATCTTCTGGTATTGGACTAACAGGTGCTATTTGTTTGTTTTCTTTAATGTTTTGGAATATATTTTTAATTTCTTCGTGGCCTTGATGTTCTGCCAAACCCCTTGGAGTCCAGCCATAATCATCTTGCATATCAACTTCTGCTCCTACGTCCAAAAGAAACTTTACCATCTCTACATTTCCGTCACTTACTGCTTTATGCAGGGCAGTCATTCCGCTCATTCCGGGTTTTGTCACATCCACACCGAGTTCTTTGAGTTCCTTAAGCAATTCAATGCTATTTTTATCAACTGCAGAGCATGCTAGATGCCCTGCATCAGCACAAAATATGTCTGCACCCTTGTCTATGAGTATTTTCTTGACAGATTTATGTCCACCAATCATTGCTTCCCATAGTGGGATACTTCCATCCAAATCTGTATAAACAAAAGCATCACAAGATGTTTTCACCAGTACTAAGTACTAACACAATTAAATTCATTGCATTGTATGGATAAAGTTGTTATTAAATTTTAGGGCTAAGTTTGATAAAATTGGAATAATTATTTAGGACTGTAACATGGTTTGAACAAAAAAAAATGGTTTTAGCCGATCGAATAAAACAGATGAGGCTATGTTATGGAAACTCTATAACATCATATATAAATTTATATTTTAGATATAGAAAGAGCTGTTGCTAAATGCATACAACGCAATAACCTCTCGATCTCATGCTCTATGTTATGACTTATGATCAGCACTTGTTTTTATTTTTGAAAGGTATTGTCTAACTGCATTAAGTCATTTGTAGGAGTGAAGAGTACCTTTGGTATTTGGATCAGCAGCAAACTGTAGAAGCAGATTTACAAAATCCTCATTACCATTAGAAGCTGCGATATGCTGTAACATTAGAAAGTAAAGCTGTAAGCGTCTAGTATTGTATCTAATGACTCTAAACATATATGGTTATGTAGGTTTGTGAATTTGTTCGTGCAAGGAAAGAAAATCTACAAACCAGTGCTGTTCTTCCATTCCTGTCTGTTTCATTTGGATCTGAGCCCTTCTTCAGCAACCGTTGTAACAGTTGTTTGTCACTTCTGCTTGCTGCAAAGCATGTGCTGATAGGTAGATCCGTTTTACCACGAGCCAACATGGCCTCTGTTTCTACCAAAATAGCATCCAACCCTGG
>Ga0209282_1000694_pt1 | contig 16764 bp, 7 predicted proteins | sample Mtrugardesep15_FD_187529 | JGI IMG/M metagenome (GOLD analysis project Ga0209282, IMG submission 187529) | Root nodule microbial communities of legume samples collected from California, USA - M. trunc garden sep15 (SPAdes) (version 2) | ecosystem: Host-associated > Plants > Roots > Nodule...
CTTTAATAAATTCCATCAAATTAGTATGATAGTTTCGAGATAATTTAAGTTTAATTTTTAGATGGCATAAAGGTTTATTAGATTAAACTTATTTTAGTTATTTGATAGTTGAACTTTAAATCATCAGTTATTTGATAGTTGAACTTTAAATCATCAAGGAACCAATGACCTTTTCTCAAAAAAAAAAAAAAAAAAAAACCAATGACCTTTTTTTTGACAAAAATAAATTGATATTCATTTGTTTAAATTGAGATATTACATTATTCAACACCGTTAAAAACGTAAAGGATGAATCTACGAATAAACTCATAGCATCCAAGTTAATAGCATATAACACATAATGCCTACAAAAATATATGATAAAATTAAAGTGACCGGAATATCCATGGCATCTGAATCTGCAACGTTGACGCTCAAATCTTTGATTGAATAATCGATCTTCAATATGAATCAAATGAACACCGCAAGAAGACGGAAAATCAGACAACGCGCACAAGACGACGAACAGCAAACCACCACACTTAGATGATGAAATCACAAAAAAAAAAAGAACTTAGATCTATATGAAAAATCAGTTATTTAGATTGAAATATAGAGAAAAACTTAAAGAGGAGTGATTTTAGGTCAAAAATTAACCCAAAACTACCCCTCAAATCTCAATTAAAAATCTGAATGAAAAAACCTAGAGAGAGAAAAATACGGCCGGTTTGTTGAAAAGATGATTATTAGTGAAATGTTAAGGAACCAATGACCTAACAAAACAAATATCCAATCTAAATCAATTAAATTGGTTTCTTATAAGTTCGGGTAAAAATTGACCAACCAAACCAATAAAGCTCGTTTCTTTTTGTCCAGATATTACATCATTCAAAACTTATTACTCGAACTAAATCATGATATTTTATTATTTCTTTTATTTTACACTGGCGAATAGATAGATACATGGTGTCTGCCGGTCTATTCGTTTTTCTACTACGCTTAATTGAATAAAAAAAGAGAGATATATATTGATATATATTGTAATTAAATATTTTTTGTTGATAAGATTAAAAGTTATAGTTTCAAATTGTTTCTATCCTAGTGGAGTAGCTTTTATTATAATGGAATTTAATATATTTTTAATTAATAGTTTAAATAATATTATAAAAAGAATAAAATAGTTTAAAGGAAGGGAATATTTAGAATAGTGAGAAACTCTATCTCATGAAGTTGGTCTTACCACCGTAGCTTTGCAATCCATTTGTTTAATTTCTAACTTTGACAAAATATAATTATTCATTTTCGGCCTTATATTAAAATAAAATATAACGGGCCCCAATAATATTGAGGCTTCGTGCCATAACGAAAATTGTTTTTCTGACAATAAAAACTTTCTATTGACATAAGTAAAATACTAAAATGCTCCCACCGGCAGTTAACAACCGTTGGGTAAAGCGCCGGCAGTTAACAACCGCTAGATCCAGCGGCTATTAACTGTCGTTGTGTTCGTAATATACTCAGGCCAGTAACCAGAATCCAGACACTCACTCCATCATCACCATCTTTCTCTAAAATTTTCACTCTCTCTCTAAAACAAAACTCTACCAAATCATCCAATTATTTTTTCACTAAATCACAAGTAAGTTATCACTTATGTTATTGTCATACATTTTAGTCAGTATATGTGTTTATATGTTTATAATTTTAGTTGTAGTTTAATTTTTAAATTTTGAATTTTTGTTTTTAATATAGTTATATTGTAAATCTGAAATGTTATTAACATATGTTATGAATACCTGTTATAATGAAGTTATATCGGTTAAATTTATAATTTTTTCCGAATTTTATAAAAATTTTAGGGTTTGAATGTTTGTTTTTAATATAGTTATGATGTAGATCTGAAATGTTATTAACATATATTATGAATATCTGTTATATTGGTTAAATTTATAATTTTTTTCGAATTTTATAAAAAATTTAGGGTTAGGGTTTATGTCAAATTTTCACTACAAGTGTTTGAATAAGTTTTTCATTGATTATTTTTAATTTTTAATTGTGTAGATTTGAAACAATGGCCGGTTGGATCGACGTTCATGCATAATTCAACGGCGGAGAACCTCAGAGGTTGAATGTTCGGTGTCTTGGTGTAACGTTAAGAGGTCTCAAGGATCAACTGAATGAATTCAACCAAGTAATCAACCCCAGAGACACAAGGAGGGTGAAATTAGTTCGGTATAAACGTCCAACGTTCGACGAGAGTAGAGTATCATTCACTTGGGTGGAATTAAAGAACGACGAAAACGTGAAGAGTATGTTTTGGGAGCACAACATGTTCCAGTGGATCGATATGCGGGTAACGTTGCTGAGATCAACTGAAGATATTATCAAGAGTCTGATTCCGCCAGAATATGATCATTAGATAGAGAATGCACCTTCCGACTACAACAATTGTCTTCCTCTAGATGGGGTAATTCAAACTTGCCAAACGACAAGTCCTCAGCATTCGGTCAACATTCATGTTTTTCCTTTGAAAAGATTAAATTCTTGTTAGGCTGGTTTAGATGACGGTATTGAAGTGTCAAGGAATGTACCTTATTTCGATGGCACTTGAATGCTATCATCTAAACCAAGCCTAACAAAAATTGATTCTTTTCAAAGGAAAAACTTGAATGTCGGACGAATGTTTGAGTCTTGTTGTTTGGCTAGTTTGAATTTACCCCATTTAGAGGTAAGATAATTGTTGTAGTTGGAAGGTACGTTTCGAAATGTAATGTGATAATTATCTTATTTATTCACTTTTCGAATTTATTTATTCATTACGGAATTTTAATTATTTGAATTCACGTTAGATTTAATTAGTTTTTATTCGAATACGCAATTTTAATTATTTGAATTCACGTCTAAAATAAAGGAACACAAGTAATAGATATAAAAGAGGTTGAATGATTAAAAAGAGGTTGAATGTAGAAAAAATAGGTTGAATGTAGAAAAAATAGGTTGAATGAATGATGAAAAAGAGGTTGAATGATGAAAAGGACGGTGCATCCTAGAACGCACAAAGCGGCAGTTAACAGCCGTTGGCTTTAACGGTTGTTAACTATCGACGCTTTACCCAACAATTGTTAACCGTCGCTAAAGACATTTTAGTATTTTACTTGTGTCAATAGAAAAATTTTATTGTCAAATAAGCAATTTTCTGCCATAACTCAGCTTCGATGGACAATAGGTCGGCCCTGTTTATAGTGCTTCATCCACATTGTTCTCGTTGGTGGGCTACACCCACTCTTGTTGCAACATTTTTACAATAAAATATCTCTTCAGCTATGAATCTACCAATCAGATCTTCATTAGCTTTAAATAATTTTGTCAATTAGAGAACTAACTAATTCTTGAATCCACAAGAATTCCTTCAAGTCATCACTTTGTTGACCTTGCACATGCTCTAATTATTGGAACCAAACACTGTGGACTTCACTAATCCTTGTTAACCACCAACCAAGAATGAAAGATCTTTAAGCAAAAAACCACTGAATACCCTTTAAAGGCGAAAAATTAAACCCTAATCTTTCTTATCGGTTACCAATCAAATTCCTAGTTGCATCCCTTAGAAACACACAAATAACGTACAAAAAAAAATCCATTTTATCTATGTAACCCTCAACAATTGTTTAATCCTAAAATAATGAAGCAATCTAAGTTTTTATAAAAAGAACATGAGAGAAGGAAGTTATGAGAGAAGATATAAGTGTTTCAAGTTGTGAGAAATGAGGTAGAATGGTTTATATATTTATATAGGAAAGAGAAAATACGAGTGATACAACTAGGAAAAACTTATTTCACCTGATTCAAATAAAGTAACTAATCATGTATGTATAAAACAAATGCAACTCCGGAAAGGTACAAATGCAACGTAGATGCTTTCTTTTCAGACTCTTTTGACCGGGTGGGTATAGGAATTTGCATCAGAGATGAAGAGGGGGCTTTTGTGGTGGCCCGAACTGAATGGTTTTCCCCAATGCTCGGGGTTGACGTAGGAGAAGCTCTCGGATTGCTGAAGGCTATGGAATGGGTTAGGGATCTCCATCTTTGGAACATGGATTTTGAAGTTGATTCTAAAACAGTAGTTGACATCGTTTATGGAAGGAATGAAGGCGTCTCAAAATTTAGTGAAATAACCAATAGTTGTACACGCCTACTTTGCACCGATCTTATGAACTCTCATGTTAAGTTCGTTAGGAGACAAGCAAATGAAGTTGCTCATAGTTGAGCTAAGATGGCTCCATTGAAAGCTAGTTTCCGCATTCATTACAACATTCCAACATGTATTGAACACATTATTATAAATGAAATGCATTAAGTTTACTTTGCTAAAAAAAAAATGTATGTATAAAACAAGATTACTATTATTTACACACGTAAGTTGAAACCAAAACACAACATCATGTATTGTTGCCGTATTTAAACGATAAGCATTACTACATTTTTTAATCGTTTTCTTTAGATGTACTTAGGAAACATATTTGTTGCTTACCTCTAATTTTTTAGATTGATTTATTTAATTGAATATGCGAAAAGTTTAAAATTTGGAAGAACACACATAAATAAGAATATATTGTGTAGAAAGAAAAAAATGAAAGATAAAGAAGAAGATTACGTTGATAGAGGAGAAAAGAAGGAAGAAAGAGAGATTTGGAAAAAGAGGATTGGGATGAGATAATGGAGAAATTTGAATTTGAATTTCATATAAACATTCCAAAAATTGTTTTCAAATTTACAAAAATAATCTTCTCTTTAAACTTTGTTTAAATGGTAATAAGCGGATATTCTTATCCAAATAAAACTTGATATGACAGCTTATAACACTCGTTTTAAGAATGAACTCAAGGGTGGTTGAACGACATCATCTTTCAATTGGGTTTTTTTCTCTTCCTTGCTTTTTTTTCTTCTTGGGTTTTGATTTAGTGTCTCCATTTTTAGGTAATTTTTTTTTTTAATAAAATTTCGGCGTGAGTAGCAGAGGATATAAGAGTTTCTTTGAGGTGTCAATTATATTGGAACATCTAAGTTTCACCTTAATGTTTCAACATTCTCTTGGTTCATAAAACTGAAATTTGCCGGTCTTTTAAAATTCTGTAGTTTTGATCTACCAAAAATAAAATTGAGTAGTTTGGCCACCTAATTTTTTTCTTGTTTTTTTGACACATGGGACCTAAACTTCAAATCATCAAATCCAAACGTTCTTGTGCATAAGGGTAGTCAGCGGTAAAAGAAACGCTACATGTGTTGAAGAGTAGATGAAAAACAATATAGCAACCCCTACCAATATTCCATTTATGGTCATAAATATCAAATAATGTAACGGATACATTGATTGTTCTATATAAACAAACTAGCACCCTTCCATTTTGTCATCCCATGCCCAAATTGTCACAATTAACTCTTCCTCCAAAAGCAAGTTATGGCACCATCATCATCACCAACCTCTCCCATTAGCAAGGGTCGAGTCCTAATTGTTGGAGCAACTGGTTTCATGGGAAAATTTGTAACTGAGGCAAGTATTTCCACAGCACATCCAACCTATTTGTTGGTCCGGCCAGGACCTCTCATATCGTCTAAGGCTGCCACTGTTCAAACATTCCAAGAGAAAGGTGCCATTGTCATTTATGTAAGTCACAATATAATTTTTTTTTGTAGGGTATCTGATAATTATTATTATTTTTCCTTTTGAGTGAATAATGTTTTTCAATTCTACGCTAACACGATTCTTTATCATATGACTTTTAAGATGAGATAAAAAGGGAGAGGTTCCAGTTTTAATCCTATCATTATCAAAATTTGTTAAAAAGTTTAAGTGAGAAAATTGTTATAAATGAAGGACTTAAAATACAACATTATTTGTTTATATTTGATTTTATTTTAAAAAATAACCATGAAACTAGATAAAATAAAATAAAAGTGAAAATACTATAGAGTCTCAATTTCTTTTTTTGAGAAGAAGGGTCTCAATTTACTATTCACTAAACTATATGATAATTTTTTCCTTTACACATAAGACACAAAAATATATACAAGTCTTTCTTTTATTGAAGGGATATACAAGTCTTTCTAATTTTTATTTTTTTACCATGCACATCTCTTTACAGAGTCTTTCTCTCTCCCTCAACCCTTCATATGTTATAACTCAATTACTTATACTTTTTTTTTGAAAGAAACTCAATTACTTATACTGTGGAGTTTTATTTATCCATCAATCATACTCCTTAATATTTTCGTATTCATCTTTTTTCTTTACTTGATTTATATAAAAATTGTGTATGCAATTTCCCCCCACATTTAGGTCCATTTTTATTTAGTCAGATCCAAGTAAAATTAGGTGTTTGCACAAATAATAAGTGTATGTTTGCATGCGTACGTAACACCCAAAAAAATGTGTATGTTTGCATTCACGATGGAATATTTCATTACCATGCAACTTGGAGCTTCTTAATATTTTCATATGTACATGGCAGGGTGTGGTAAATAATAAGGAGTTCTTAGAGATGATTTTGAAAAAGTATGAAATAGATATAGTCATTTCTGCAATAGGGGCTGAAAGTGTGCTGGATCAGCTTGCTTTGGTGGAAGCCATGAAATCTATCAAGACTATTAAGGTATAGTTTCTATATTCAAATGTATACATTAAATAATCTCTAGTTCCATTTTTTGTAATAAAACAAATTGTTTATAAAGAATAGCTTCACTTTTTCAAAAAAGAAAAAACAAGAACCATTAAAAAATCAAAAAGAAGAAAAACTTAACCAAAATGACAGTTTAGAGTCTAGAGCCATAAATTAATAATTACTCTTGCTACGGTTTTTTGCAGTTATTTGTGGTACTAGTAGTTACTTTATGTTGATAAGTTTCAATTAATGGTATATAGTATCTTTAAGTTGAATTTGTAGGGTACTTTCATTACTATAGAGCAATCAATATTAGAAAAGAGTCCATCTAATATACCTAAAAAACGTAGTACAAAAGTGTGCCTCACCATAAATAAAATAAAATACCGCATATTTTTCCCGTTTGTGTTTTTTATTTTGAAGGACCATTTCTATTTTTTTTCTTCACAAAATTCACTATTTTATTAAAATTGGTGGAGACCCTTTTTATTTACCTCCATATTAGATGGACCCTATTAGAAGCTCTAAATTCTAAATATTTATAATAAGGTTTAAGGTTCATAATTCTTATATCCGGATGTAGTGAACCCAAAATAGTGCAGTGTTTAACAATTGTAATGATACGTGGTTAATCACGTATAAGAAATATTGTAAATTATGTTGAGTAGATGATTAATTCAATTTATGATATAAATTGTCGTTAATTCAATTACATGAACCAACCATAATTTTAAAAGTGAATTGAACTATTGGTCTATCCAACATAGTTAATCATATTTGTGCACATGATTAACCAGGTGTTGCGGGTGTATAAAAAAGTGGGTGTCCGTGAAACATATTTTTATTTTGAAAAAATTGACCTTGGTGCATGCTCAACTATTTAAAAAAAAAATTCCTCAAAAAAAAAAACTATTTAAATTTTTTATAAAAAAAAAATTCAAGATTTAATTCATGTGTAAAAAAATTACCGCTATCAATTTATCATGATCGTTAGATCATAATATTAATCATGTTTGATTTTAATCACGATTCTAAAGTCATAAATTAACCACAAAAAAAGTCATGGTATATATATATGCAATACAAAGGGCACCTTTGCCGTGTGATTCATATATGTCGTCTCGTCTTAGGATTGCATTAAATATATGTTATAATGAATGTAATATGTTGCAGAGGTTTTTGCCTTCAGAATTTGGTCACGATGTGGACAGAGCAGATCCTGTGGAGCCAGGCCTAGCAATGTACAAACAGAAACGTTTGGTTAGACGTCTGATTGAGGAATCAGGTGTACCATACACCTACATCTGCTGCAACTCCATTGCATCGTGGCCGTACTATGACAATTGTCATCCATCGCAGCTTCCTCCACCGTTGGATCAATTGCACATCTATGGTCATGGCAATGTCAAAGGTACAACCACACTAAGTACGTGTCTGATATCACGGTGGTTTTGCCCAAATCACGTTGAGCCAATGTGATTGTGGCAAAGTCCGTAAGTCACTGGCTCAGTCACCGTGATATTGAACATATACCGATTCTTTGTTACATTAACCTTAATAATATCATATTAGTATTAATTAAACATATATAATGTGATTAATTGTGCAGCTTACTTTGTTGATGGCTATGATATTGGCAAGTTCACAATGAAGGTTGTTGATGATGAAAGAACAATCAACAAAAGTGTTCATTTTCGACCCTCTACGAACTGTTACAGCATGAATGAGCTTGCTTCTTTGTGGGAAAATAAAATTGCTCGAAAAATTCCTAGAGCGATCGTCTCTGAAGACGATCTTTTAGCAATAGCCGCAGGTTCGATCCTACTCTTAATATTTTTTATATTCTAAAGTGACAAATAATACGAATCAATAAAATATTTCATAAAAAATTTTGATAAATTTTTTGTTCATTTCTAAAGAGTTTGGCTAATTAGAAGTGAATGAGTATTAATTTTGGTTATGTGTAAATGCAGAAAATTGCATTCCAGAAAGTGTTGTAGCATCAATCACCCATGACATATTCATCAATGGATGTCAAGTTAGCTTCAAGATAGATGGAATTCATGATGTTGAGATAAGCACTCTATATCCTGGTGAATCATTCAGGAGCTTGGAGGATTGCTTTGAGAGCTTTGTTGTCATGGCGGCCGACAAGATTCATAAAGGAGAAAATGGAGTTACCGGCGGCACGAAGGCTTTAGTAGAACCAGTGCCAATCACAGCTTCCTGTTGAAGAGATTCACCTCAAAAACGTCCTAGGTTATTCTTTATCGAGGTGGATATTTTTTGAGTCATAAGGCATCATGTTATTTCCAAGTCTGTTTCATCATTTCATGAGTTCTATTAATAATGTATCCTAAGTATAAATAATTGTTATCTATGTACGTTCTGGGTTGCAACAAATTATTGTTATTCTGTGTTGAGATAAAAGTCTTCATGTAGCTGTGTTGATTTTTTTTCCATATTTTGTATTCTCATAATGATTTATGTGGAGCACTTGTTGGGGAGTTTACTATGGGAAATAATGATAGTCAAAATATGCTAATGATAGTCAAAACAAGTTAATGACAGTACTTGTTTCTAGCGAGTGCGAGTGAACAATTTATTGCCACATCATCAAATTGGATAGTCAAAATCATGGATTGATCAAAATTTCAGAAATTGAGACAAAAATTGCAAACTAAAAAATGAAGGGCCCATAAATTACGATTTTAACAAAATAGAGCGGCCGAGTTAGTCAAAACCCTTGTAATAACAGGGTCTATGTCAACTTTTTGTGTCAAGATATATTCTCTCTCTATGAAATACATTAGAAATTAGAGCTTCTTTCCTCACTTGCACGATTCTACAAAAACCATACATTTGACTTGAAGTTTACATCCAGAGGGCAAAGAAACTGTATTTTTCTCCAAGAGTATACTTCCTGAGGGTAAAAAATAGTGTCTATTTCCACAAGTATGCTTTGGAAGAGACTTCGAGGGATGATAAAATAAGTTCCCCTAGAAACAAGTACTAGCTTGTTGAAAATGAGAAGTCACTAGTGCTGCTTAAATAAATCAATTAAACGTGACCTACTAATTACTACGTTTTGCTATATTTGATAAAAATAAGTTACAAGCTAGTTGATAAACTATACAAGCCAATTTATAAACCTGGCTCCACCATCATGGTACTGCAGCCAAGCACCAATATCGACATGCTTGCCAGCCAGCATGCACACCCATGAACTCGTCTAGAAACGGCCATGAGCTCAACACCATTGCTTGTTGCGCTTGTCACCGCAAGTTTTCTTTTCAACTCTTTCCTAGTTTGTTCATGAATACCTCATAATTTGCAAGTTTTCTGTAATGATATGCTTTGGAATTTATAGTGTGGTACTTGCTGTCCAGTTAACATTAATTACAGTAAGTGACTGATTGATACATCAGACTCAACTTAGTAGCAGCAACCTCAACCAAACATTCAACAGAGTTTCCTTTGACTATCATAGGTATTTATTTTAGAATTTAATACTCACTACAAACATGCCTCGGCTACAGCAATATGAATCCTTAACTGCGCATGGTAGCATTCCTAGTTCATATAGACTTCAACAAACATCTTGTGTTATATAGATACCAAAATTCAAAATGACTACACCAAAATCGAGCTTTCAATATTGCAGCAATGTACAGTTTAAGGGAGGTGGGGTTGAACTTGCAATGAATGTTTAAAACTATGTACAACTTCTGATGTTCATCATATCTATTAGCAGATACATTAATCACACTTGATGCTTGCCTCATCTAAAACCACAAGCCATTGTGAGATAACATGTATATATTTTACAGTGAACTCGGTCTACACATCATATATAGGCATCCGTTCTTCGATTGTCCCACGGCAGATAGGGCACTTCTTGCATTTATCGCAGCAAGTGCTGTTAAACGTATCAGAAGTCAACCAAAGGCAACAAAAAAAAAAAATCAATTTCTTTAAACATAAGTCCCTGAGATGTGTGTTACACTTGCACTGTAAATATCAGTGCAGTGACACAAAAGTATTAGACTGAGCTATTTATTACCTGCAAAGAACGTGATGCTTGCAGGGAAGGAGGACCACATTAATCTGCTCTTCAAAGCAAACTCTACATAAGATCTTCTCCTGATATATTTAGCGATCAATTAAAGCGTGTTAGATCCTGATACAGTTAACGGTCACTCAAGCACAAACATTGAACAGAAATGCCCTTCTAACTAACAAGAATGCTACTCGTGGATGAATTCAGAAACCATTAACTGCTAAGAATTGCAAAGTTAAACCAAGACAACTGTTCTCTTATGATGTAGTTTATTTACTTCTATAATTTTGTAATTTCTATTAAATGATATGCAATCAAGGTTGAGAATGTTACATTTTGAAGTCTTTCATATTCCTCCTGGCTGTATTTTGTAACTTCTGTCTGCTCACCAAGTGCAGCTTGAAGTCTCCAAATCTGCGAGTTATGAAAGAGCCGGTTATTGAAATGCATTATGTATGAAAAAGATTAAACATGATCGTATACTTAGTTTAACTTATATTTAATGAGGAAACTATTAAGTAAGAAATAACGTTGTAGCTACATATTTTGATATAAGGAAACAGTGTCTTCACCTCCTCAACAAGTTCCCCTCTAGGCATTTTCTTCACTGTATCGGGGGAGAAAGTATTATACCTAAATAGTAAATCAAATCACATATCATCATAGAGAAGTGTGAATAACACTATAAACCAGTCAAAATAACGCAAAACTTATTGCAAGCACATTATCACCATTATACTAAAAATGGCATAATGTAACAGAGAGTACTGACCCAGAACTTCCAGCGCAAAAAAGTCTGGCTTCTTCCTCTCTACTTCCTTCGTCTATTGACCACCAACCTAGCAACCTGCCAAGAGGAGTGCAGCCACCGACAAATTCTTCATGTCAGTTCAACAACGTTCTAAGAATTTCTAGGTTCAGTCGAGAATATATACCTAAAGATAAATTTGTTTTCCTAGTAATCAAATCTAAACTAATACCTTGATCCATGATTGAAAAACCCAAAGCAGTCACGGGATTTTGATGATATAGATGAGTAGCTTCTAGGAATATCTCCATTATAGAGTAAAAGAACAATCTTCTCTACTAATCTATATGCTGCAAATAATACTCCAGCTCCTTGCAACAGAAGAAGGGGAGAAAAAATTACCCAAATCGGTATATCTTTTGCGCCTGATGGTGTTCCCTGAAATTTAAACAACAAAAAATGAGGAAAGAAAACCAATGAATGAGGAAAGCTACCAAGTGTGGGAGCAACACTGACACGGTCATTGTTAGTATGTATACCTCTAAATGCATAAAAAGTAGTATTTGGAAAGCAATGAATGGAATTTTCATAATATGCCCGCCAATGTCTTGCAGACTGCAAAACACATTTTGCTGCTCATCTTCTTCGGTAGAAATAACTATGCCTTCTCTACTCCATTCTAGATATCTTATGGTATTTGACGACGAACATGGTTCTGTAATGTGACCGTTTCCATGAATTGTAGGATTGTGCCACTTCGTACAAACGAGAAACGCAAAGCATTGTGCAATGCTGCAAAAGGATAAAATGGGTTTATGATGGAAAAAGTACAAGACTAATATGAAATGCTTAAAATAGTCTACCAAGAGATATAGATTCTACCCATAGTTAATAAACAAGTCCCACCAGCCTAGAGCAGCAACATCACCTGCAGGTAATTGAGAAATTATTAGTAACAAATCACATTCAAACAGTGAGTTCTGCAATGAATCATATCAAAGTAATGGTGTTGTTTCACATGACGTATAACCATCAGATTATGATAAAAACAGTGACGGCAAATATTATTACAAATAGTAACATACACAATCAATAAATAATAATACATAGAATTTAAGTAAAGACGAGATATACACAAAAATAAAAAAATAATCAGTGTCATAACAAACTTCAATATTCAAGTCCACATATCAAAATGACAAAAGAAAAAAAGAAAAAAGAAAAAAAAAACTGGCTAACTAAACCATGTCCAAGTGTTCAACCCCTGAAAATACAGTCAATTAAAATGAATCAAAATTCATGTTTTGATTCATGTCCTAAATAGATACACGCGTTGATTTGTATTAGTGTTCAGTTTTGTTTCAAAACGAAACATGACTCACATGCATCACAGGATACCGATAACCATGGATAGCATTGTTTGATACTGTACCTTTTTTCATCAGCTTTACAAGGATCTTAGATTACACAATTTAAGACGAGTACAGTGTTATATATATCATGACTCAAATCATAATCCCATATACCAGCGGATTTTCAAAATATTGAAGATTGATTTCTTATCAGTCAGCCATGTTAAAACCATATATCTGTTTTAGTAATAGTTTCATCTTTTTGCAATCATTATTAGAAGACTGACCCCAATCAAAATAAGTTTCATATGTTATTTATTAAATAAATACAACGTTGTCAAGGCCAAAGAATAGTGTATTACAAATAGAGCTAATATCTGGATATCTAAAACAAAGTTTTATACATCTTATCAAAATGTTGTGAAAAATTAACCAACTGCGCACTCAATTAGGATGCAGAGAGGTCAAGGAAAGGAAGGCAATGGAGTATATGACATTACATTTCAAGAGTAAGTTAATTACACAGTCAACAATTGTTTCAGAGAGGAAATTAAAACTTACCACATATCTTTAGAAGTGTGAATACTGTGGCAGCAACAAAGAAGACCATGGATATCGAAATCCAGAAGTGCTGAAAAACAGAATCATACAATTCAAATTTAGTAATGAGCATTGGGAAAATATAAAAGCAAGATGGAATAATCGACGGATTAAAAGACTTAAAATAATTTCTTAGTAAGTATTGAATAATAAGGTAATGCTAATTATTAAGATGCCGACAAATGGTCTTGACATAACAGGAATATTGCCAAAAATCAAAATAATGCAAAAGAAGGATAAAACAAAGAATTAAGGCTGTTTGAATTGAAAGAGCATATTTGTTTTTATTTTCTGTTTTACATTGATAATTTCAAAAATGTTATCGTGTTTTACTTTATTTCTTGTTTCTAATGTGTACAAGAAAGGTGAAAACAATAAAATACCATGCGAATTTTTGAAAAACAAGAACCAAAGTTAAAATAAGATGACATTTTGTAATTATTAGAAAAATCATAAAATCAATACAGAAAGAATTTTTTTCAAAACCAAACAGGCCTTTAAACTCTAATCACTATTGTATTCCAACAAAGATTAAGTATTGTCTAGACTATACCCGTCAAAGCTTTTAAATTATGAATACTTCTCAATCTTATTGCTTTTTGTAATAATCAGAGTCTAAATTCACCAGGGATTTGAACAAAAAATGTTGAAAAGTAACCCATCAAAACCGACTTTATAAATTGCTAAATAGACGTCAGATAGGGCATTAGGTTACTATTTCGGGAGTATCAGTAAGGTGCCTTTTTTTCAATTTCAGAGCATATCACTGATCAATTAATTAATCAAATAATGAACGATATCTTACAGGAAGAGTTTCCCATACTGCTTCATCCGTCATATTTTCTTCATCTCCAGGCATCAAAGCCCTACACATCCTATAAAGATACATTTTTTGTCAATAAAGCACCAGTTTGATAGAAGAGTATATAATAGTATTGAACCTTGCAGCTTTATAATTGATTGACATCGAGTCTAACCACGTGCAGCCTTACAATTAACTATTACAGGCTTATAATTCATGACGTTTTTCAACAGTCAAAATGATTTTCCAAAAATGCAAGTTATTTTGTAAATCATTTCATAATGTTGAATGATTGTGGTGAATCTATAGCCAATTGTTTAAGACAGTTCCAACAGATATTACAAGATGGGGGACTATTGATGAGTTGAAAGATAAGTGCTAGCTCCTTATGAAAGTTTATCATAGAATTTGAGATTAGGGTGAAATTCAATCTCCATAAACTAACTTGTAAGGTAAGAACTAGCTAAACCTTGTAAGCACTACCCATGTAATATTTCTAAGCGATGTATGACTAAACACCCATCCTCACTCGGATCCGTATTGCCTGCTGCAGGATAAACATGCAACGATCTCAGCCGTTAATTTGAGATTGAACGGCTTAAATTACAAAGTAACAAAATCAGTTTTAAGTTTTAACAATATCATCTGTTAATTTAGATCGGACAACCAGCATTAAAAACTGTGCAATGCTGTTACAGCACCAAATCCATTTCCCCCTCACTCACACCTGGCACGATGAAGGAGCTGAAGGCTGCAATGAAGGTAGTCCAAAGTTGCCACAATTAAGGTGTCTAGGGACAGACCACAGTTTAGGCGGATTTGAAACATATAGAATATAAAGCTTCGTAAGCTATAAATGGAACCAGACAAGTACCTGATGTTGTCAATCAAAATCGCCAATTCAAAAGCTATGAGAGGTATGAAGACAATCTTTAAATTCACCACTGCATCATTAAAACAATCAATGAATTATAAAAGTACCACAATTCAACTTCATGTGAAGAGACAGTGATCAAGATGTATACATAGTTGTGCCATAAAATATGTTACCTACCATAACTGCTCCCAAGATGTATACATAGAAGAAGCTCAAATGCCACCAGTAATGGTGTAGCTATGACTGAATGACATGGAGCCCACTGCACGTGAACAAAATAGTTTTACATCAGTAACAAAAACCTTCTACAGGACAAAAAATTTGTCCACGAAACAGAGAAGACAATTTGAAATGTGTCTTACTTGGCGCCCATGAGGCATCGAAGGAGCAGGCAAGGAAAACCTGCCTCGTGCTATCACAACATGAAAAAGCCAAAGAGGTAAAAATACAGTCCTGCCAAAAAATAAAGATATGTTATGATATAATGAACTTTGAAAGGGAAGAGTCTGTTATATAGCTTAATCTATTTCTTCTCAGTAATCCACAATCTGAGATTCACTACCCAACACCCCCACCTATTGATATTTTTAAGACATGATTTGAACCAGTAGCCCCTAATTTACATGGAACAGTCAAAGGTTTATGTCTGGTTTACTGCACATAAAATAAACAGCAGGACATCTACATGAATTCGATGCCCACACCCATACTGATGCATCTGATACGTCTCAATTATCCTAGATACTTCTCTGATACCTCTTATATATGTCTTACCTAGGGCTGCTCACTATACACATTCTCAACAAGATACGACGCGACATTGATCTGCATTAGTAATATTTAATTTTTTATCATTTTAACTATGTGTGTCCTTACTTCACATGCATCCCCAGAAACGTGAAAAGAAAAAAAAGTTGCTGCTCATTCCATATTGCATAGCACACCAAAATGGGGGATTGTGATCGCGCACCGCAGGGGCAATTTCCTTTGGCTGATGCGTCGGGTTCAGCTGAGTTGCCGCTGTATTTTGTGCATCTGCTTCATTGCTAGGGTTGCCACATTTTCTACATTTCAGTGTCTTATGTTGCTGCCCAATCTCCTACCTAGCTCAACTCTTTCGCCCATCTGTGAAGTTACTCCGGTTTCAGAGCTATGGACTTGCATAGCCGATGCTCATTATGCACACTATATCCACTATTGTTCGCGCTAGTACCCCCGTATCTATATATCTTATTACAGCTTGATAACTTATACTAATTGAGCTTAAATGCAGATTATATTTCACAATTCTACTAAATTCCCATTCCCTAATCAAACAAATTCTCTCCAATTTCACTACACTAGAACACAAACTAACACACAAAAACTCAGTGTCACAAAGAGTAAAGCAGTAACCAAGAACTCACACTTACACAATCCCTATTCCAAACAAAAGAGCATCAAACCACACAGCATGCAATTGAAGGGGTTAAAACACCCAGCATCATTTTCTTCAAAAAATAAAAAAATAAAAATGAAAAATTAAAGCCTTGACACATGCATTGAAAAGGGGAAACAAAACATAATTGAAACAAAAACTCACAATTTCAGGATAAAACTTTTGATCATTCAAAAGGTAAAATTTTGATGTGGCCCTTTAATCCGTTTCTAGATTTTTGATCAAGGGTTGGTAAAAAAAAACTTACCA
>Ga0209282_1000697_pt1 | contig 16747 bp, 13 predicted proteins | sample Mtrugardesep15_FD_187529 | JGI IMG/M metagenome (GOLD analysis project Ga0209282, IMG submission 187529) | Root nodule microbial communities of legume samples collected from California, USA - M. trunc garden sep15 (SPAdes) (version 2) | ecosystem: Host-associated > Plants > Roots > Nodule...
GTTAAACAATTTTGTTTTCAAATCAGTATCTAAATAATTACAAACTTATTTAGCGACTAAGTCACTCAATAGGAAGACCAAAATATTTTCATTACGAAATAAATAACTAAATTAATGCCCTTTCCTTGAGGTTAGTTCAGTTAGTAAAACATTATAATTTATATGTAATGGTTGAAGTTTGAATTCAAATTCTTCGCTTATTCACAAAAGTGAATTTCTAACAATCAGACAACTTAACAAAAAATAAAAATAAACATGGAGTCAAAAAAGTCGTTAACCATTTTTGAAATGTGTTATGATTTATGAATGAGTAGGCCGAATTCAAATCATATGTATCATTTACAAGTCTTTTTATTGATTTATTCAATTGAAAAAAATGACATTTCAGAATTAAGAGAATAAGAAAAAAGAATAAAAAAAGGGGAGATAACATGTTTACAAATTAACCATAGACCAACATTAAAGGAATAGCTTTGGTGAAAACAATTGAATTATATTATTCTGCTTCACAATATATCATTTCAATAGATACATAATCAAAAAATGAAATTCAAAGTAAAAACAACTGTGCCTCTTCCACTTATAGAGAAATTGATAATTTGGAACCGTTCACAAATGCTCTTGAAACTAATTGCACAGCTATGGAAAATAATTCTGGAAAATTAAGATGACAACGTATCTAGAAGCTCAAGTTGAAAAAATCTGGGGTGCTGTCCAGAATGGTCCTTATGTTCCTGCTACAACTGTGAATGGTGTGAATGGTATCAAACCAAAAACATCATGTGATGATGATGATCGGAAAAAAAATGTTATTTGACAAAAAGGCGAAGAATATTCTTCAATCCTCTCTTAGGATGGATGAGTTTTTCAAAATTTCTAACTGCAAAACGGCCAAAGAAATTTGGGAAACTTTGGAAACAACACATGAAGGAACGGAAGAAGTAAAACGTTACAAATTGAATACCCTCTCTCAAGAGTACGAGATGTTTAGAATGCAACCAGGAGAAAAGATTCTAGACATGTAGAAGAGATTTTCACATCTTATCAATCATCTTGCAGCCCTTGGAAAAACCTTGTCCAATAATGAAATAAACTTGAAGATTTTCAGGTCACTAACAAGGGAATGACAACCAAAAGTAACAGCCATATCTGAAAAGAAAAGTCTTTCAAATATGTCATTGGAAGCACTTTTTGGGAAATTACAAGAACATGAATTGGAACTTGATCGATTGGAGAAAAATGAAGGACGTGAACATAAAGTGGGATCTCTTGCCATAAAAACAAAAGAAAAAAATTATGATAGTGAGCAAGAAGAAGAATCTCTATCTGATAGTGAGGAAGATGATGAAGATCATGCATTAATCAAGAAATTCAAAAGGTTATTAAAGAAAAAAATGTTAAAAGAAAAGAGTCTGAATGAAGCACCAAGAAGGAAGGTTACTTGTTTTGAATGTGGAGAAAGAGGACATATCAAAAGTGAATGCCCTACACTTCTAAAGAAGAATAAATTCAATATCAATAAGGACAAAAGGCAACAAAAATTATATGTAGCATGGGATGACAATGAGACAAGTTCATTTTCAGAATCAGAGGATGACGAATATGCAAATTTAACATTAATGGCATCACACCACTCCGATGATGAACAAGAGGTAAGTGATTCTGAATTAAATTTTAAACCTTCTTATGAAGAATTGCAAAATGCATTTAATGAATTGTATGAATAATGCATTAATCTTTCTAAAACTTGTGCAAAGCAAAAGAAACAAATTGTATCTCTTGAAAGAAAAGCTTTTGATGCACAAGTAGAACTAGAAAAGGTTAAAAGTTCTTCATGTAATAAATGTAAAGAATATGGTTTGTCATCATCAAAAAGGGAGAAATTGTGAAGAAGATTTCCTTCTTAGACTTGGCTGGGTTTTGATGATAACAAACGCACATCACAAAAGAAGAAAAACTATGGAGGCACAAGATGAAGTTTAAGAATGAAGATCAATGTCTAGGCTTCTTGGTTATACACTTTGTATGTATGACAATTATTTTTTTAAATATCATTTTTAACTTTTGGAACAACTTAGAATGCTCAGAAAATAATTACTAACTTTTTTCTAAGCCTCATGAAACAATGCTAAAACTCTTACGAAAATAAATCACACACTCATAATTATTTTCATATAATGTGATTTTGCATGAAACTATTTTTTACATAAAAAGCCATAGTTTATTATAAAAATTGCATTATTACTTTTACCATAAAAATATGTATTGACAATCGCTAAATATATTACTCTTGTGTTGGTCTTAATGGTTACTGGTTTCATTATACACTAAGAATAATATTAAGCATGTATGTTATAGATGCATACATCACGAGTCTTTTATGATAGATATTTTTTGGCATACATGTTAATATCTTTCAATACACCATCATTTTCCAACAGTGAGCATATATGAATAATTCAATTTGAAGTTTTAATTTTGATGTGTTTAGATTTGAACACCTGTAATAAATATTAATAATTAGTTTGAAGTGACTTTAATCAAAATATTTGTGATGATTGAGAATATATAACTGAAAAATATGTAAATTGGATATTTTGGAGGGGTGGGAAAAGAAATTGTCAAGTTTTATATTGGTTGGTTAATATGGGCTGCTTGTGGCCCAGCAAGTTATTTTTCTTCGACAGGATTGAGATGAGATTTAGGTTGTTTTTGTTTTGGACGAGTTTTATGTTGATTGAAAACAGAACGAAAGCTACTATATAATAGTGAACCCTGGACAAATAAACACCAAAACAATCGACTGGGCTTAGGTCGAGAAGAGGAGAAAGAGGAAAGATAAGCCGACATATTTTTGACAGACAGGAGGACTGAGGTAGTTTTGTTTTTTCTACGAAATTAAGAAATGGCTTCCAGAAAAAGAATTGCAAGAGCAGATTTAGTGGATGATTGCTGGGAATATGTGTCATCGAAACTCCTCAACAATAGCGTCGACGAGGGTAAGCGTTGTTTAGAGACTCTATCCCTTGTATCCAAAAAGCTACTCGACATCACAAACCATTCTGTGCATTCCGTCACATTAATCTACAATCCATCACCCCTCTCTCGCCTCTTCCAAAGGTTCCCAAATCTCACTTCACTTGACCTCTCCTGCTTCCGCGGTGACCTAAACATGCTTCTGCTTCTCTCTCGAATCCCCCGTTCTGTTTCCCTCTCCCGTCTCACATCTCTCAACCTCTCCAACCACCCCACCTTCCCCACGTTAGGGTTGCAAACTATTCTCAAAAACACCACTATATCGTCAACCTTGACCTCTCTCACATGTTCCAACATCGGTTCTCTACACCATACTCACATATCCTTCATTGCCGATTCTTTCCCTTTCCTCCAACAACTGGATATCAGTTTCCCTAAAATAATAATCATTGAGGATGCCGACACCAACGACCACTATAATAATGCTCTAAAGCTTCTCACTCAAAATCTTTCAAAACTCCGCAAGGTTAATCTCTCTGGTCATTTCTACATAAATGACTCATCCTTTTTTCAACTGTGTATGAACTGCGTGTTTCTAGAAGAGGTGGTTATGTTCCAATGCCATTTCCTAACACGTGCTGGTCTTGCTTCTGCATTCTGTCAGAGACCAACTTTGAATTCTTTCTCTCTTACATGCCATAAGGATGTTACTTCATACTTCATTCATTCATTGCTCAGTTTGAAACACTTAACCCATCTTGATTTGTCATTTTCATGTGTTACTGATGATATGCTTATCTCTCTAGCAAATCAAGATCTAGATCTACCTCTTCCTTTCAGGAAACTTGTCCTCCACAAATGCTTCGGATATACATATGCTGGGATCTCTTACCTCTTGTCAAGGTGTCCATCTCTGCAGCATCTAGATCTTCAAAATTTTGAGTTTTTGAATGTTCAAAGTTTCATTGACTTGTGCGTATTTCTTGGTGATTTGGTCTCTATAAACCTCAATGGTTGTGACAAGCTCAACAATGCAGCCTTATTTGCACTCCTTAAGAATTGTCCTTTGCTGACTGAGATCCATATGGAGTCAACAAATATTGGAATTGGTGCAAGACCATCTCTAGTGGATTTGGTTGTATACCATCAAGTAAAGTCTCTCCATTTGGCTTACAACTCACAATTGCAAGATGAAGACATCACCATGTTTTCTTTTATGTTTCCTAATATGCAGCTTCTTGATTTGAGCTCTTGTGATGACATATGTATTGTTAATGTGTTAGTGACATGTTGTAATATTAGGCATTTAAAATTTGCCTTCTGCCCACAAGCTAAGCTATCTTGGACAACCGACGTCGTCGAAGCTTCCAAACTGGAGGTGTTGGACTTGTCAAATTCAAGAATTGATGGTGAAGCACTGTATGCAATCTCTAAGATTTGCCCTCAGCTTCTACAACTTGACCTGGTACATTGTTATCATGTAACAGAGAAGGGAGTTAGGCTAGTGGTAGAAAACTGCATATACCTGAGAGAGATTAATTTGCGATCTTGTCTTAAAGTGTCCACTAAAATTGTTTCCTGGATGATATTTTCAAGGCCATCATTGAGAAAAATAACGGCGCCGCCTCAATTTCGTCCCCGTGACTGTGATAGGAAACTCCTCTTTAAACGATGTCTTGTTTGCTAGTTAGTGCTCTGTTCTAGCGTAAGTTTTTTATGTTTCAGATGTTATTTCTCTTAGATTTTTTCTTTATTTTGTTGAAAATGTATCTGAACAACTTCCATTTGTTTTATTTTTTTACCAGTTTGCTCCCACAAACATACATTTCCTTATTATTTTAATGAAATGAAATGCATTTCATATTAGAATGTGAACATTTCTTTTCTTTTGACGTGCTGAATTGTTGTAGGATCCTCGTTCACACGCGGCAGAGCTTTGAAACCTATATTGTGGAATATAACATCTGATCACCACGGTAGAAAACCTATTATAATTAGAGGGGTTATCTATCACAGTGTAAGTATATATGTGTCACATGAAGTCATGCTTTCCTTTGGCTTCAAGCCTACTCTATATGTTTTGCTATAACAATGTCGCTTGTTTGATTTCAGTGAGTGAGTTTTCAACACGTTGTTTGATCTCAGCACAGATCTATGGATGGCAATGTCAGCATTCAAAATAACTGGCCTTGCTATAGTCAGTGAGTTTCCCTCTGACTTGTTAGCTATTGTTAAAAGCTAAATTTTTTACTGAATCTCTGTAGGTCATCCATATTTTAAATAAGCCTTGCTTTAAAAAAGTGCTTTTTTACATGTTTTATATAGATCAGTCATATAGCTAAATCTTAATTTGATTGCCATTACAATTTTCACAATTATTCTGTCATGGATTAGTTTTCTGTTTCCATTGCTCTCCGCATGGTCCTTCCCCACCCTTTCATCCGATATAAGCAGTGATAGAATTTGAATGGATTATGGATTATGTATGATTTTTGAAATTTGAATGGATTATGCATGGATGTTTAAAAGTTCAAGTTTTTTGTTAATTAAAAAAAGTTATTCTTTGTACCAAAAATAAATAAATAAATTAAATAATCGATGGGTACCCACGGATACCTCAATACCTGCGGGTTATCCGTATAGTGGGGTCCCACATGGGTACGGATGGGGACGGATATCATACTAATGGATACCCATTGACATCCCTAAATCAAACTTTACTCACTGCACCCCAAAGGAGTAACTCAGTCATTTTCGTGTATGATTGGTTTTGAAATGACAATAATTGATTTTGAGTGAATTGATTATTTAAAATTAATTCCTGACTAAAAGCAAGTTGAACAATAAATTTATATGTAAAAAACAATTATTATTATTATTAGTATAGAACCAAAAGCTACAAATCCTAACTTCGAGTAAAATCATTTCTTGAGGCAAAGTCAATTCTATTAGAAAACTACTAACATTGCAGAATCAATTCTACCTGTAATATTATCAATTTTCACCCATTTAGAAGTTGTTCATTTTTAATATCAACAGGATAAAAACAAAGTCATTATCATTTTGATAACAACTGTCTCCATCGTATTTGTGCCAACTCTTCATTCATCCTCTACACAGTGGATGAATCATGTGAAGAGAGATCAGATAAATGGAATCAGTTGATCATTCTCCACTTCATTAGCTTTCGGTGGATGCGTTCATGAAGAAGATGGTGCGTACGAATTCACATAGTCTTGGACGCCGGGAAGCTCCGAGTAGTTAGAATTGTTTCCAGAAAGAAATATATCATATTTCATGAATCCCTAAATTCATGGTTTCACCGCTGCTGCTGGTCTCCTCTTTGATTAAGATACTGGTAGGTACTACGCCTCTTTCTTAAATTTCATGAAGCAATTGAAGCAACTGAGCTTCTGTGGATTGACTATGCGTTTATTTGTTGTGAAGCAGGTGTATATCAGGGGATCTACTATATATTAAAGATGATTTTGGCGATGTCCTGCAAAGTAGCTTCCTTCAGGTACAAGCGTTTCTGCATTATTGAATGTTGTAAGATTCAGAATGCATGAGTTCTAATTTATAGGGAAATGATTAACTTATTGTGCATCACTTTTAAAGTGATCCTCCAATACACCCATAATTTTAACATTTGAGTAGGTATTTGTTTATCTATGCTGTCCAAGAATGCAGCTGTTAAAACTGTGAGTGTATCAGTTGATCACTTTAATTTTTTTAAAAGTGGTATGCTGTATTTGCTACCACGATCCATATGTTTATTGCCTTTTCCATTTTCCTGTTTCTTCTATCCTTTTCATTTTTTATATACCCATGTGGGGGTTGGGGTGTAGGTGTTGGATTTTAATTCCTGTATCATAAGCATATGCTTCATTAATAATATAGTTTTGCTATTCAAGTTGCATATACTTTGTTAATTATATAATCAATTGACAGTAAAACTGAAATAGTTGCATGAGTAAGAAATTAATTTCAAACCATATAAGAGAAGAAACATCAAGATAGACACACAAACAAACCATGCAACAAGTTACTATACAAACATAACACGCTGGTGTTAAGCACACAAATACTCATGTAAGCAACATAACTACATTCACTACTCCGTATGCAATGTGGATCTATGTTGATTCCGAGTTGAGCAAATGGGAGTGCCCCACTATTCGTCGGTGTACATGATGTAACAAAGGAATACAAACTGTACAAATATAGCAAATTATTCAATTTCATATAAGGGTTATGTAATTTAAGCTCAAAAAGGAGGCATCCTCGAATATAGCTGCAGAGCATCTTTTGTTCCGCGTTATTTATTTTCTACCCTTCTACCATGCAACCACATGCTACATTTTCTGCTAGCACATTTCTAGACATTTTTCCTGTTTTCCTTAGTCACCCCAGCTCAATTTTCACCCATTTATTGCAATATCAAGCTGATTGCTGATTTGGGTTTCAGTATTTCAAGTGCAAGGTAAAATTATTGAGAAGTAAAACATTGTTGTGTAAATGCTCCGTGTGGGAATTATGATTTAACATATTTATAAAATAAAGGGCGGAGAAGTCAAGAGGACAGAGAAGGAACCTGTGATATGCTCTTGCCAAGAGTATCAATAACTATGTGGCAACTTCCCATTCTAATCAAAAGCGGTCTCAAAGAACAACTTGAGAATTGTGATGCATGTGATGTTTCCAATTTGGTAAAGTTCGCATCATATTGACCACCAAGAATTCTTCGTAATTCTTGAGTTAGTTGAATCTTTGAACGGCATTGTACCCAACAGTTCTGAGTTGTGAAAGGCTCTTGATCACAGGTGATAGAAACCCCACATTATGTACATTGATGGAAGTTAGAGACAAAGCCATGTTTCCAAATGGGGAAACGCGAGGTAGAGAATTCATTGTTGGTGACATCCAAGACCAAATGAGAGAGGGAAATACATCATGTGATAATCCTTCATACCTCATACCCACAATAGAGATATACATGCAATGCTTTTCGATCTTACTATTGAATATGGCACCTCTTTTACACCTGTATCTTTTGCAATCAGTGTTGTCAACGATTCCATCTGCACTATTTCATCTTCCAAGTTTTCAATCTTTGAACAACCAGAAATGACTAGAGTTTTCAACGATTTCAACAGATATATCTTCTTATTTCAACAGATATATCTTCTTTGGGAGATTGTTAAGACTTGTACAGTCCTTCAAATTTATCAGAAGAAGACTATTGAGATCTCCAATGGGCTGGTGTATATCAGACAAGTTTGGACAATCCTTCATGATGAGCTTTTCTAGATTCGGTAAATTTGGAAAGTCGGGGCTGTTTTTCAAGAACTTAGAATGACCGAGATTAAGAAATTTAAGCTTCTCCAGCAACTGCAAGATAATTGTTTAAAATAAAAGTTAAAAAAAATAAAAATGGTGGCAACAATTACCATTGGCATCAACTTCTTAGTTTCAGAAGAGAATGGTATCATTATACCGTTGTTTCATTCCAAACTTGTCTAATATTGCTGTGTTTGAAGTCCATAGCAACAAGATTTCCCTGATAAACTTCATCAGGTATATTTTTGAAAGTAAATCCTTTCCATTTGACCCATCTCAGTTGATTGGAAAGGCAACCATAGTCTCCAATGAGGTTAACACAATCAAGTTGTAAAAGTCTGAAGCAACCATAGTTTCTTCATTTCCTTGTAAGAATTAGTACTGAAGCAAACTCTCAGTTCTTTGCATCGTAAATGCCAATCCCTCCACAGTTTTTGTTCCCTGCATTTGAAGAACAAATATACATAACAAGTAAAAGGAAATGGAAACCTTTTTCGTTTCCTTGCTAGAAAGCGATACATAAAGTCGTAGCAGTACAAACAAAGCACACTTATAATGATTATGAATATGCAATAGTTATACAGAGGAAGATCTTACCACATTTTTTGTCAAAACATCATGTAGGTCCTCATGAAACCATAACTGACTACGTTTCCCTGGACTTCTCGCTGAACTCCGACGGACGATTTCTCTTCCCATGTCTCTTAGCAGATCATGCATTCCAAGCTTGTTATTCTTTTCAATTTTTACAAGGCTTCTCTCTACGAGAACCGTTATTCCAATGTCAGCATAAAGTCCACACCCATTTAGTATCTTGGTAACATAGGCCCTGTCCTTGCCGATAAAGAAAAAACATGTCAAGAAATATATCCTTTTCCATATCATCCTTTAAACCGTCGTAGCTTATTCTTAGTTTCTCTTGTACTTGGTCATTAGGAATTCTCTCTAGTTTTGACAATACACTTGTCCATTCTCTTTTTGTCCTTCCATATAAGTAAGATCCAAGGATTTCAAGAGCAAGTGGCAATCCTCCACAGTAAGCAACAGCATTTCTGGAGAGTTCACTAAAGTATTTTGTTGGACTTGGTTCTCTAAAAGCATGCCAACTGAAAAGTTCAAGGGACTCATCTTCATCCATTTCCTTCATTGTACAAACATGTGCAACTTTAAGCAATTTAAGTAGGTGTACATCTCTGGTTGTAACAATTAATACACTTTCCGGACCAAACCACTTACGATTTCCACATAAGGCTTTTATTTGCTCAACCTTAGTCACATCATCCAGGGACCAGTATAACCAGGACTGTTTTCCCTTGAAGTCTTTTCTCGATCATAGTAGTCCCTGATGTAATACTATGTATCTTCTTGACCTTTATCTTTAAGACATCTGAAAGCAGTTGTTCTTGTGAACAAATAATCCCTGTATTATCTTTTTCACAGACTTCTCTAATGTTTTCAATGAAGCTTCTATCTGTAAATTTGTGATTGATTTGATAGTAGATGGATTTTGCCGTGGTTGTTTTACCCGACCCCCCCATTCCCCAAACACCTATCATTAAAACTTCGTTCGATTGATCATCAATAAACTCGATCACTTCTCGGACACGGGATTCTAAACCAACTGGAAATTCGGTAATAGATAAGTGCGTGCTGTCTAGTTTTGTCAAAACTTCCTTAACAATTTTTCTTCACTAGTTCAGCTTCACTTCTTCAATAATCATTACAAACAGACAGAATGAGCATAAATTATGAAAGATTAGTAGCTTAACTAAACTATTGTAACATGTTTATAGGCAATAATACTATAAATAATCAAGTAACCTCTCCATCTACTACATGTTGATTTCACGGTTATAATACCTGCGCTAAGCATAGGTTAATTCAACTAATTTGAATAAAATTTCTAAAATAGGTTATGAATAGCAACTGATTTGAATGATAAATGAAGCAGAAAGTATTGATTTATTTACCTGAAATTGTTGGCATCCCAACCAGACAAATTTGCAGCTTCGTTGAGCACACTCCTCCACCTTGTCAAAGCATCCATAACCTCTGTCCCTTCGTACAATTTTCGAGCACGTAATTCCAACGCATTTCCAAAAGCACCGGTCTGATGGCGCACAACGGATGGATCAACATCGTAAAACACGGGAAAAACAACATGGCCATAAGTTCTACGAGATTCCATGATTTTTTCAAGCTCGGAAAGACACCAACTAGATTCTGTATAGTTTTTGGAGAAAACAACAATGGAAATATGAGACCCTTCTATTGCTTCCAATAGTTTTTCTCTGAGTTCAGTATCCCTTAGTAAGTTCTCATCGTCAAGAAAAGTGTTAATTCCCAAGTTTGAGAGAGCAGCATAGAGATGAGAAACAAAATTCTTACGAGTGTCATCGCCTATAAAATTGATGAACACGTCGTATATCCATAGTTGATTGTAATCTGGGGGTGAGTAAGCAGACATTGATGGTAATACTAAAAGTAAAAATTTCTCCAACTTAGAAATATGGTGATTTCAGATTTCAGAAGAGGATTCTCTTTGATTGCGACCGTGGTAGATACAACTTTGTCATTTTAATAATCTCGAAATTAGTTAGTCATGTTGGTCTCTAATGTATCTTTTGTTAGCCGTTTTGATCGTTAAATTTTCATCGATTTATTCCATAAAATTACTAACAAAAAGTACATTGGAGGACAGTAATAACATCTACTACATGAAAGTATTAGTACATCCATTAATCTTCAACAACATCAGTTGTTTAAAAGTCTTTGCTGATTTTTCAAAACAAAAAAGATAGAGACGACTTGGTCTACCATTGTCAACCACACACTAATATGTTCCCAAAAAAAAAATGTGGCTTTGGTGAGAACAATGCATGAGTTTTATTATTCTGCTTCACAGTATATCATTTCAATAGATACATAATAAAATAATGAAATTCAAAATAAAAACAAACTGTGCTCTTCCACTTATAGAGAAATTGATAATTTGGAACCATTCACAAATGCTCTTGAAACTAATTGCACAGTTAAATGTGGACTCCTATGCACAAAAGCTTCAAATTTAGGAGAAGTAACCATATGCTCAATATTTTTAACTAAGAAATTAAAGGTTGTCTCCTTCAAATCTTGGTTTGAACAAGTATCAGCAATTTCTAGTGTCTCAAATGCATTAGAGGTGCTAAGTGTGCTGAACAAGTATCTTTCACAGTATTTCAGCAAATGTGGGATAATATACTTATCAGCTGCTTGTGACAAGGCATACACATGTTTCTCCAATTTTTCCAAAGGCAATGTACCACTGTAAAGAAATTCTAGGAGAGATTCTAGTACTTCATGGTTTAGGTCAGGTATAGTTATTGTGTTACAAGTTGGTGCAGCTTTACATTCATCAATCTCTAGCATATTCTTGAAAATTTCTGATCTTGCAGCCTACATTATAATAACATATGTGTTCATATACTCATTTGATATAGACCTGAATTTGTAATGCCCAAAAAAATAAAAGAGTAACACATTTCTCAAAATAGAAAGTTTCCTTAAATCAAACAAATAAAGACTTGTTTGTATTTATTTATTTGAGTGTATCGATCTACTTAACAGGGTGCGATTTACAATTAAAAATGCTGATGAAATTTTTTACAGGGCTAAAAAAACTGACGGAAAATTTTACAGAGACTAAAATGTGTGATTTTATTTTATAGGGACTTAAAATGAAATTTTGAATATTTATAAAGACTATTTACTTAATTAACCCTATAATTTATATAGAATAATTACCTTATGCATGAACACTTATATGATAAGCATTTATACTATAAGCACTTGCCTATGCTGCTTATCCAAACAGGGCATAAGAATGATTGTAATTTTTAAAGATTAAAGAATAGCTATGGAAAATATTTAGTGGGAAAAACAATAAGAACTGACCAAAACAGATTTATGTGCAGGTATAGGAGGACCATGATTGCCTGGACTTATTAGTATATCTGTATGAATTTGTTCCTTGAAGGCAGCAACAAAACCTCTAAGATAAGCCAAATCTTGTTTTTGTTGATTAAATTGGTCTATTTGTTCAGAACACCATCTTATGCAATCGTCAAGTGTCTGCAGATGAAAAATAATATTATTCATTGCCTCTTTTAGATCATACACTTGATTATAAACTTATTTTCAAATCAACCATAGAATTATGAAAAGAATTAGAGCTTGCCTTACTCGAATTTCGCCGCGAAATAGGAGAACCATTTGGAGTAGTGATTGTTTTTTCCTTTTCACTTTCATGACCGTTCATCATGTTGATTATGCTCCTAACTCCTTCATAACATGCCCCACATATTGTATTCCTTGGAGGCCTTAATATTAATGGCATAGTTGTACACACACAACAATCCATTTTTGCTTCTTAGAATTTCTCTCCTTTGCTTTCTTATTACACAACAATGAAGAGGGAAATGAAGGTCATGATAATATGTATATAAGTTTTATGAACTTGGTATATATAAATAGTTTTTTTGGTGTTGACAAAAGGTATATAAATAGTTGTCATCTACCTTTATATTACATAATATATGTTCTTTTGACCCTATTAGAAATGATTCCAGTCTCATGCCAAATTAATTTAGTGAAAATTAATTATGACATTATCCTTTATTAATAGCTTGCACATATTTTATATAATGATTAGTAGGCTGGATGTAACCACATAACAAAATGTAGATGTCCAATCATTATCTTTTTGTTGAATCTTTTATAGGAAATTAAATAATAGAGGAAAGCTATCAAGCACGGATATGGACACCGAACACGACACGGACACATAGACATCGCTAATAATTTGAAAAAATCACATAATTCAGTGTAATTATAGGTGTTGGTGTCGTGTCGGTGTCAGACACGACACATGTCCGATACTGAAACACATTTAATTCGAAAAGTGTTCGTGTTTCATAGAAGGAAAGTGAATTTGAGAATGAGATTGGTAAATTAGGAAGTGGTTTGGTAGGGTATCTCTTTAGAGTAGTTGTTAGTGAAATACTTAACAAAAAGAATCAAGCAGTTAGGAAAGAAGACGACTTTCCAACCATACATTATCAAAAATGAGCATAGCAAATTCCACATCCTTGTAAGTTGTAACCACTTTTGTATTTATCATTGCCTTCCTATAGTTCTTGGAAAGCCGTAACCACTATTAAATATTAATATATCAAGATTAATTTAATATAAACAGTGATCGTGTACTTAAGGCCAGCCTGGATTGTTAATGGCCCAAGCTGCAATGGTATTTTGATGGTATGATTAATTGGTCAATCATGTTCACTTGTTGTTATTTGGTAATACAACAGCAAGAAGGATTGAACCTAGCTCCAAATGTCAACTACTATCTCTGTTCTAAATTATGTGAGGTTGAAGGTTATTTTACAAGAAATAAGGATTGGTCAATTGGGTCTTAACAATGTTATATATGATCTTAATGCAAAATTAGTAGTCGATGGTTTCAACAACTTATCAAATTTGTCTCCTTTTAATTTCATCATTAGAGATTATGTTTTTTTTTTTTAATTTACTTTTAATTTTTCAAATTTATGTTCAAACTTATTGGTTAAGTTCTTTAGGAGACAAACTAATATTGTCACCCATAAGTTAGTTAAAGCTGCTATATTTGTAGCTAATCTTCAAGTATTTGATTTCTTGCGATATTACATTTCTTATGAGACAACTATTGTTTCCCCACTTTTTAAATTTGTTTAACCGATCTTAAAAATGATTAATGACAGTTAACTGCCGCTGTTTTTGAGCGATTTGCGAAGTGAAAAAAGTAATTTTTTTTTTTGCCCCGAAGGCCACATATCTCCATTTGTTTTGTGTCTAGGCTTATGCATCTTGGTAATTGATTCTTAGACCTTTGATAAAAAAAAGTACTCAGATTTATCGGATGGTAACTCTTGATTACACAAAATTTATAAGGAGTTATAATTCGATCGTTGTCTTTTGGATTAGAACATAACTCTCTCGATCAACTTATTTTAGAGGTTAAGCAATCAGAAGGGCATATAGAGCAATCACCGTGCATGTTTTCAAGTCTCAACGACCCGATCGATCAGTTATGTGGTTAAATACGTTTAGGTAGCATTTTTTTAATAGACAAATGTTAATAATTAATTGTTAGATTAATTTTTTTCTCTTTCATCCGGATTTGAACTAACCATCTCTAGCTCCTTATCTTTAGCTCAAACCAAATGAAACAAACGTGGAAGATTTGATTATAAAATAGATAGTCCAAACGTTTGCACCTAATTAGTTTAAGATGTTCAAAATTGAAACCAACAGAGAACTTGTATGTACGTGTTAGAAAATTAGAAAGTCTTTCAACACAACATACAACATATGCACTAATGCACACCCAACAGCATATATCAGTACCCTAGAGTTATGGAGTCTAATCATACATAAAAAACACAATGATCGAAATAACATAATGATATAACATTGATAAATTAATCATAGATAGGATTTAAATTCTTCTTGCAATCTTAAAAAGGACTATGGAGCTCCCATTCAACTAGCTCAGTCACATTTGGAGCTGAACTATCTACCACTGTAATTTGATGAACATCACGATTCTCATAATAGTGATAAGCAGCTGCACCCGAAAGCACTGCTAGAGTTAGCGCCTGCGCGTGCATCCTTCAAACCAAAACATTCGTTACACTTTATTCGATACAACACACATTTCAGCACTTAAAATGGAAAACAAAATAAAATTGTTATTGAAGATTGTAGTGAAATTTTACCTAGCATGGATAAGCCTTAGACTTGGCTTCATTGGAGATTTAACTCGTGAATAAGCTACAAGTGATGCTCCAATTCCAGATGCCCATAGTGCCCCTGCATTCAAATTTAATTAACACCATTTTGTTATAAGTTCATATCCAATATATTAAGTTACACATATATATAGTAACTTACCAATACTGGCGAGTTTGTTCTTTGAAACCCAGGATTGAATTGCTTCCATGTTGATGTTGTGTTTTTGTGATTCTCTTAATTTTTTCTTTTTGAGGAATTGTTATTTGATAAGTTGTGACTGGGAATATTTATAGATGGTTGAAGTTGAAAATTGTGACATATTGGTACTTGAGTTGGCCCCTGGGTTTAATCGGAATTTGGAACACGGAAAAATTTAAACTAGAGGCCTACTTACTCTGGTATTGTTCTCAATGTGAGTGTGTGTCTACTTTGGTCATTCTATTGCTAATTTATTTGCTTTTACTATCTATGTGGAAAGTACATATAATGGAGCCAACGGATTTAATTAAACTATAGGTGTGTGTGTCTAAAAGATGAAATAAAGAAATATTTTAATAAAAAAAAGTATGGTAAAATGTTTTGCCAGGATTCAAAAGAAATGCTAGATTCATTTTGGAAATCAAAACCCTTTTGAGAACGTGATAATATGATATAAGAACTACATGATGATCCTTTTTTCACAAGTATGATACAGTTCACCGCACCGCACAGCCTTTCTGCGACAAAAGTCATCATAAAGACACTTTAAAAAGCAGTGGGAATAATAAAATGATCTTGAATATATGCGAAGAAATGAAAATCCAAAATGTTATTGCAGTTTACATATTTCACAGAAATAAAATGGATTTTAAAATCTTATATATAAATTAATTTATTTTTTTATGTATCATTAGAGTGATACTCCCATTAGTTAAGATCTATTTACTATATTTTTCAGAATCAAATTTATTTTATTATTATATTCATGACCAAGGAGTTGCAAGAGTGAACTGCCAAAATGTAAATATTTTCAAGGAGTTGTAAGAGTGATGTTGGAGGCAATTCTTATAATTTAAGTTGAGCCTAACTCAATCTTACAAAATTAACTTTTGAGATAGGATTATATGGTGATATTTATTATAGGAAGGGTTAATCCTTTCCCACCATGGAAAATGTCACTTTTTACCTACACATGACAATGTAACAAGTTGATACATGTTTTGTTTGGTTTTTTGGTTTGAACAAACATAATTGAATGCTATATTAAATTACAGCTCCCCTCTTAGAAAGCATTACTTTATGCACCCCCACTTTATCTATCTTAGTTCTTAACCGATTTTTTTCTTTTATGCATTTCAGACTAAAATTATTGATAAGTATACCCCTTGTTGATATTTAATAATGCAAAGCCTTGTTCTAACTTCTATGTATGCTTGGCGATCAGACATTTGTTTTCATTTTTTTTTTGTTGTTTTATTTTCGTTTTGGCGAACAAGCCATTTTTTTTAGTGTTTTAGTTTAAACATTTTTTTTAGAGAAGTGTTTTAGTTTTTACATAGGCTTTGGGGAACAACCATTTTTAATATTTTTTTGGTTTTTCTTTTTGATTTTTTTCGTTTTTTTTTTTTTCGTTTTTTTT
>Ga0209282_1000698_pt1 | contig 16740 bp, 11 predicted proteins | sample Mtrugardesep15_FD_187529 | JGI IMG/M metagenome (GOLD analysis project Ga0209282, IMG submission 187529) | Root nodule microbial communities of legume samples collected from California, USA - M. trunc garden sep15 (SPAdes) (version 2) | ecosystem: Host-associated > Plants > Roots > Nodule...
CTGACTTTTTTTTTTTAATGGCCGAGAATTTCATGATGCCTCAGGCAAAATAATGATTACTATTAACAATCAGACAAGAGTGCCTAATCCGACCATTGGAAACAGGAAAGTTCATTCAACTCAGTTATACAAAGCACACCTGTAATGAGAGATGAGAAGCCCAGGCTAATTCTTGTCTAAGAGTAGTTTCAGAATCTATTCTAAAGGTCTCATCTTCCGAGTCCAAATCAATCCATGAGCTAATTTTTCCTGAGTAAAAATGCAATAACTTGCCTTAGAAGTTTCATACAGTTGCGGATAATAAAACTTTCAATGATGAATAGAAAACCCACTGCCGCAAGAGTAAAAAAAAATTAACACACAGAAAAGAAAAATAGGCTCATCGGGTGCTCAACAATATCAACATCTATGAAACGCATCGTTGAAAAAACAAATAAATGAATACTTTAATAGAAATTTTTAAGATAAAAAGGAAAACCAAACTCATACAATTTTAGCAAAAAGTAACCATATATAATCATGACCAACTAACATAAAAAATAACCACATTAAAAAAAAATATAGTTTTGGGTCATGAAGGAATTTAAAAAAAGTAAATAAAATGAGCCTAACAGAATTCGTGATAAAATCAATATTCTTCCAAGAACACAAAATTGATGAAGGAGAATATAAAAGGCGGATTATTATTATTATAATGAAATACTCAATAAATCATAATATAAATTAAAAAACATGAATGCTAATAGTAAGAATGATAGGCAGCTCATACCAACTACATGACTACTCCACTGGGATGGGCTTAAAACCAAGTCTGACCCAGCAAATGGCGGGGAAGCAGATCCCAAACTATCCTTTTGCAGTAAGCTTGGCCTATAGGAAGGATCAGTCTGAATTGTACCACAAAATCATGTAAGCTAAATGGGCAGTAAAAATGCATATGTTGAAGGATCGTATCATTTCTCAGAATAGTAAATTATAAACCAATAATTTGCAACAAAAATAACATTTCTCAGAACAGTAAATTATGAACCAATAATTTGCAACAAAAATATCAGTAGCAAGATAAACTGCATAAGCTCAGGAAATCAGGAAAGCTGGAAATGAACTATGATAAAATATCACAAGTAATCACCCTTGGAAGGCACGGGGAATTTGGCAGTTTGCTTCATTGCATGACCATACATTGTTTCAATAATGTAGTCCATTAGTGAAACCACATTTAGTCAATTTTACATATAAAGTACAGGACAGTGTTAGTTTGGGCGAGCCTACTGACCAATCATACATGAAATGTAACTGGCTAATGTAGCTAAACTAATCAGCATTTTTCTATCTTGCAGTTACTTAACCACTCTAACAGCAATCTAACACACAAACAATATAGAATCGCATAAAGAAGCATAACTGAACAAAAAACGAATCTCTGCAAAATTGTCAAATGTGGTTCAGAGCAATCCAGTGAATCCACAAAAGCTCTCAATCAAGCGGCTTCACTAGAAAAGGCTCATCAAACAGTTTCAATCTAGGTGAGCTTACTGACCACGCACACAAAGGAGCAACAATTAAGTTGTGGTGTGAATGGCTAATTAGTCACCATAAACTATCTAGCACAATAGATAAATAAAACAAATCCAATTATCACTTTATCATAAGATACAGAACCCGTTAAAATGAACATGATATGTTATCTCATAAAGAGTCTTCCGATTTATTGTTCATTATTCACACAAGACAGTGGCTAATTAATCAATACTTATCTAACTGGCAGTTATTTAACTGCTCTAACAAAAGTCTAACAGATCTTAGAAAATTTCATATTACACTACTATATACAAAAATTACAGAACCGTATGCAAAAACGGAACTAATCACAACAATGAATATCATAAAACTGCTCCTAATGTAGTGAAATGTAGTTCAATAGAGCGATCTAGTGAACCCTCAAACGCTCACAATGGAGCAGTTTCACTAGAAAAGGCTCATCGAACAGTTATCAATTTAGGTGAGCTTACTGACCACACACACACAAAAAGGAGCAACAATGATGTCGCAGTGTGAATGGCTAATTAGTCACCATAAACTATAAATTATACAATAAAAAACTTCAATTATCGTGATATGAACGTGATCAAATGATTTTATGTTACCTCGTGAAGAGTTTTCAGACCATTATTCATACAAGACATTAGTTAATTAATAGCAATATAACTAACTAGCATTTAGTTAACTTGTTTAGCAGTAATCCAATAGATCTTAAAACATTCTACATTACACTAATACACACAAAAATTACATATTCACGTGCAAAAACATAATTAAATAGAAAAAATAATCTTGCAAAACTGTTCATAGTGTCGTACAATGTAGTTCAATAGAGCGACCCAGTGAATCCTCCCATGCTCTCAATCGAGCAGTTTCACTGGAAAAGGCTCATTGAACAGTTATCGATATAGGTGAGCTTACTGACCACACACACAAATGAGCAACAGTGAAGTTGCAATATGAATGGCTAATTAGTCACCATAAACTAAACTAAAAGAGTATGGAAGAGACTTACGAGAGGGGCAACAACGAAATCGAATTTTCCAGTGGAGAGATTGAAAGTAATGACATTAGGCATGTCATCGCTGAACTCTGTTTCTACACCGCAAAATCGAGCTTCACTCTTGTCACCTCCTCTGTCTCCTAGAGGCATTTTCGCTGATGAGTTCAGACCGCGTTAAATTGAATGAGAAATGGAGTAATTGCTCAAGGTTTTCGTAGGGTTTTTGTAGACGAAGCTGGAAAAAGCTACCTACTGGTCACTGATTAGGGTTTTACGGCTTGCCTAGTTGGGTGGGCTTTTCAGAACTAAATTCTTGGCTTAGCCCTAAACTCAAGAGGCTACAGTTACTAGTTATCTAATCACACCCTTCAATTTTATTTTTCTTTGCTTCTAGTTTTCTTTTGTGTGAACTAAGTGTTTTTCTACGACTATAGAGATTAATCTCTACCGTAACGTGTGGTTAAGTTGGAAGACATTCATTGTCATGTTATTTAAGTACTTTTAAATAAGAGAAATGTTAACGAGTGCTATTGGGACACTTTTTAAGACTTTTAAAAGGTAAAAAAATTATTGACGACAAGTACTTTAAGTAATATCAAAGTAGTTGGAAGAAATTTATTGTCATGTCAAGTACTTTTAAGTAATAACAAAGTAACTTGTAAACAAATGCATTCTAAAACTACAAGCTACACATGATTGGTTTAATTTATTGACGACATGATGCTTTTTACATTTGTAGCAAAACTAAACTCTAAATTGTTTATCAAACACTTGTATTAAAATCAGTTAATTTCAACATGTTGTACGTGTAAAGCTTGTTACATCGTCAACTGAACATATATGAGTTTTAAAAAAAAAATATTAATTAGTATATCATGTCAATGTATAATTATTTTATATATGCATTCAATGATATGTGTTGTTAAATCAATTAATCAAAATGACAACTTATATACTTTCATGTTCATTAATTGACGTGACAACGCATTACATCGTCTTAGCACGTGTAATTGTCTAGTATTTAATAGAAAAACTAAATTAATATTGATATTTTGAAAATAATAATAAGTTTTTAAAATTTTATATTGACGTTCTCATATACAAACATACAAAAATAAAATAGCAAAAATGCTTAAATACACAACAATAGGTGTTAGCAGTCTCATTCCATATTTTCAATTGAAAAGTCCCTTTCCTTGAAATTTAAAGTCCTACTCGACTAATGTTTTCCAAAAGATTGTTCAACCAATTTATAAAACAATGGCTAAATTACATAAGTTTTTAAAAGTTATTTAATTATTACAAGTTGGTATATTAAGTTTTACATCAAGATATTAATCTCCACCATAATAAGGAAAAAAGTTTTACATCAAAAGATTTAACACTACTACATTCGATCCGAACAAATGACATATGGTTAAGTTAGAAGACATTTATTATCATTTCATGAGAGTACTTTTGAGTAATATCAAAGTAACTTGTAAGCACATACTTTCTAAAATTACGCATGGATTAATTTATTGACAATATAATACTCTTTACATATATAACAAAATTAAACTCTAATTGCTTATAAAAAAAACCCGTATTAAAATCAAATTATGTCAACACATTGCAGGTGTAAAGCTTTTTACACCGTCAATTGATCACATGTAATCATTTAAAAAAATTATAATAAAGTGTAATTAATATGTCATATTAGTGTACAATTATTTTATGCATTTTATAATGTGTTGTCAAAGCAAATTACTAAAATATGACAATTCATATATTTTCATGTTTATTATTTGACGTGCCAACACATTATTAAATGTATGTGTGAAATAATTGTCCAAAAAGTATACTAAATAAATACTAATTAAAATCAAACATGTTTAATGATAAAAAAGAATAATTATATTTATTTTTTTTATACATAAAAGTGTAATTACTAAGTGGTAGTCTCGTAAAAAAATGAGAGGTAGCTAGGGTCGAGGCACGTAAATGAGCACTTACAAATGTACTTACAAATCACTCATCAAAATGGCTTTTACGATAACGATGAAAGTAGGTCAATCACCTCCAACCAACCTATATTGACAAGATAAATAATATTTATACACCTATTTTATAACAATTTTTGTGACAATTTTCTCTCTCATATACTCACATTATAAAAAAAAATATGGTTGTCTATTAGGTTGTCAAATAAATGGATGTTGAAATAACACAACTCTATTGACAATGTAATAATTGGTTTGATTGATTTATTTCCAAACATCACAACTCGCTTGGTGTAACTAAAACAATAGACGATTAATGAGTGAGTGAATGATATGAATCATTCAATTCAATAGACACTTACTTCAATTCCCAGAAAAATTGTGGTTTCAACTACACGATTAACAACAATTTTAAAGTTTTCAACGTGATTCCTACCAAAAAGTTTTCAACGTGATCCACATTAATCATATATTCAAATGAATGAATCACTATTTTGAATGTAAATTAGTTAGGTTTAAAAGATGTAGGGAAAATTGGGTGTCCATAAAATATTTTTGCTAATTAATATAAATTGCAACAGCAGTTAACCATTTGACTTTGAACCACAGTTGATATCCCCTTTTTGCAGTAAAAGCTAGCTTCAGGATAATAATCATTTTGAGTCTAAAAAATTGTTCAGTGAAAATGCACCGTGACCCTGCAATGTAGACCTTGAAAAGAGACCAGCCAAGGTGACATAGTGATTGGCCTACCCTCTTTAGCAGGGTCTGAAATCTGAATCCTCACAAGTGAGAAAATACAAACAACAATTACCATATTAACATTTATCATTAATAAAATAAAAAAGTGACAGTGTTGCATTGTTCTTGATCATAAACAACAATGTGTTGCTGCTTGAACCACAATGAAATCCATACAAAACACAACAACCACGTAAAGTAAATAAATCCATCATATAATTGAAACAATGACAAGATAAAAATAATGTTTGATGCTTCTACTTAGACTTTATTAACAGGTTATAGCACATCCATTCATTTCTTATATGGCTACACTTGTATCTTCAAAAGTCTTATTTTCTTCAAAATGATCCTCCCGAGCATTGTCAGCTAACATAAGGGCGACCAACCAAAAGAGGCACGAATCAAGGGATAAAAAGGCACCACCTCCAATGAGACCAGTTTTAGCCGTAGGGCAAGCATAGTTGGCATCAAGATGTACTTTGCGTGAAAGGTGAATCTGCTCCGTTATTACAGGCCATAATAGCAGAGTTGCAGCAAGTCCAGATGAAAACCTAAGTAAAAACACGGTTATCAGTACAAAAAAAAAAACTAAGAATAAATGGGAGGATGGAGATATAAGGAAGTAATGCTGGAAGAAGACATAACAGTGGACTTAAATTGTAATCTGCAGGTTATACATGCGAGTCGGGAGGGGAATTATGAACGTACATAAACTGCATATCTTTCATATCAAGGCTTCAAAGTGCTTGCGGTTAGAGGTCTATCACAGATTGGAAGGCTCATATTCTAAGCTCGTAAAGTTAAATTTAAAAGTAAAATTCAAAATCAGCGTAATATCATATAGTCTGAATAGTTTAACTTAGTATTTATCAACTGCAGGGAATTCAAATCAAATTCTCTGAGTTTGCCTGGGACATCATTGTAATTCCACTTGTAAGGAATGCATGTTTCATTTTTTCACTTGTGATTTCTAATTGTGTTATGGGGACTTTGTCCCCCTTTAATCCAATTAAAAAAGCAGAGAGATGCATTCTTCATTTTTACTAAAATACATTTGCTTTGACAAAAAAACAGACCAATCTTTCAAAACACAAGCAGAACGAATTTCACATTCAGCCAATCAAACAGATCCATAGTTTAATTGTGAGCTAATGAAAAATTACGCGTATTAAAGTCAAACGTGGTTAATAATGTAATTCCTACTAAACAAGTAGTATAGTACTTACAACGCAACATTGAAGAAAACAAGGAAAGTGGTGTGTTTAAAGAGAACCCCTTGTGGAACAGACTTTCCTTTGTAAGGGTAAAAAAGGGAAAGATATCCAACCACCGTTGATGCGATGAGAAATGCAACAGAAAGATAACCTAATGCAACTGTTGGATCGGAAGGGAACTTGCACGTCACACCATCCTTCACAGCTATTGGTGTACCAGAAGCAGGCTACAATCACAATATAATTGTTTAGAATTTCAGTAACAGAATATTCAATTTCTATGAAACAGAGTAGATAAATATATTGAAAGATGAATTTGTAAAATAAACTAGAATAATTGGGGGAGGGTGGGGTAGGGTTGAGCACATAGTATTTGATTTTTGATGAAAAAGTAAGAAAGAGTAATACCTTTTTGTTTTCGGCTATAACACCGAGAATGAAAGAGATGAAACCAAGTAACGAAACAGCGAGAGCCATGTGTTTGATGGAGGCAGCCATGACTACGCACTGCGAGAGACGAAGAAAACAAACAATTTTAATTAATTAAAACAACGATTTTGAAGAATTATTAACGAAAATAAAATCAAATGATGATGATGATGATTATGAGTGAGTAATGACCTTGGAGAAAGAGAGAGAGGTTGAAATTAGATTGACGAAAGGGGATCGTTAATGATTCGGTGACTATAAAGACGTGAGATTACGTTATCTACCGCTAAATGGATGCCGCTGAAATCGTCAACTTCCTTATCACCGTTGCTGGCGGTCGAATCTATACGATGACAGCCACTATAATTAATTTTTTTCCTTATTTCTTTTTTTTTGTCAGTCAGTATTTTTCTTTTATAATAAAATCGCATGCCTATTGTGGAAAAACAAATAAACACATTAAATGTCTGCATGTGGACGGGTTAACGTCTCTCTTCCTCTTATATGAACACAAAAAAAATATTGGTCAAATTCATTTTATAAAATAATACTAATAATTTGTGCCAAAATAATGATATTGATAATAATAATAACTACAATAAATCCTTAAAAAAAAACAATAATAATGATTTCCACAAAAAAAAAAAATTATGACAATTTATACCATTGTATAAGGACAACTCAAAAGTTAACTCCCTTAAAATAAAAACTCCAGAGTTAACTACAATCAAATTTGTTTTTTTAGGAAGTCAGTACCCAATGCAATATACTTCTTTTTTTAGCTAAATTACATTTTTAGTCGAATAAGTTATCAAGTTTTATTTGATCTTCTTGTAAAAAACAAAAAAAGAAGTTTTATTTGATCAAAAAAATTAGCATTTTTTTAATTCTTATGTGATTCCTTATTTTGCTTCTCAACAACTTCTATCAAATACTTCTCTCGACTCACTTCTCAACTGAAAAAGTTGAGGATCCAGCTTAACAACATGGTCACTGCATTTTGTATCATTTAATCTCAAAGCAAGTTGTCAACTCTTCCTTAAGGAATAAGGGATTCACCTTGATAAGTAAATCCACGATTACACTCTCATGCTAACTTCAAATGAAACTAAGCAGTAGTGAATAAAATACTTGAAACGCTACATGTCTTATCGGAAAATAGATATTTCAAAGCAACTTGACATGCCCAATGATACCATCTCCACCACACTTGAATGCTTCATCATCAAAAGGTGAGAAAATAAATAGATAGCAAATTGTATAAAATGCTTTGTTATCCAGTGGCACAAATCATGAAAGAGGTTCCAAATTGCATAAATGCAGCAGCAACATAGAAGGTGAAATAGGGGAATGTGAAGTACATGAAAAGTAGATAGCAAAACAATTTATCTGCAGTCCAGTCAAATCTGATCAGGGCATACTCTACAACACCGGATGTCATGGCTTGAGCAAAAGACATTAGGTAGCTCTACAAAAATCTGTGACGAAGAGAGGAGCTAATATGAGAATTTATTATAGTTTGCAAACTAAATTTGGTTATAATAACAATGTAAGTAGACTAAACAATGATTATAGTTACTTGTGTAGAATACATTCCAGTAGCATAATACCTCATATCAGTGTATTTAAAAACAACTTTATACTTAACAAAAATAAAACAATTTTATATACAAAATAACTCAACCTAACGAGTATCAGAACAATAAAAAAGGCTTGTAGATTTAATTGATGGAAGTATGTCAAAAATCATAAACCATGAACCTATAACTCACTTGATGCCTACAACAAAGACTTGGGAGATTGAAATTTCAGTTTCACTTATAGTAGTCACTAATACTTTTACACATAAAAGGCAAGTTATTAACTATTCAGTAAATACTTGCACATGGATAAGTTATAGGCCAAACAATAAATGTAGTAGGACATGTAACAAACGCAAAGAAGCCAAAAACCTCAAACAATGGCGTTCCAGCAAACATAGCTCACCACGATAGTAACTCAAGAACACAAACTGCAAACTTGAAGCTTGAAAAAAATGGACAAATAAAAAGCAATTAGAAAACTTAACGTTTTTGAATTGTCCAAACCATGGATGATGAGAAATAAGCTACTACTGCAAAATAAAGCTCAATACTTCAATGCCCCACTTACATACATGTATAAAATTAGCCAACTTGATCATTCTTCTCACACTCAAAAGTTAATTAAATAACATTAATCCTAAAAAGTAACAAAACTAAAAAAAGGCAATAATCACAAGATTCAAGCCAACCCCGCACCTCAAATGCTTTTAGGCCAACCCTGAAAATCTGTTTGAGAAAGGATAGAAATGAGAAAGTATGATGGTAGAGAAAGATATATAGTGTGAAAGAGAAGATTCAAATTTTGGACTTCAAATTTCGAATCGAGATACAATTTGTTTCTATTACTCTCAAATAGAGCTAATGTGTCTAAAAAACAAGAGAGATTCTAAATGATTTTTTTATGGAAGTTTATAGTAAATTATATTGATAGTTATCAGATAAAGATAGCATATAAATACTTCGAGCCATCTTATTTCGGGATCAACACAGGTAAGAGAGCTTACTTATCCAGCCTGCATTACAAATATACACGTATCCTCCTACCTTAAAAGCTTACTAACCATGTTGTATGCACATATTCTACCTTAAGTTTACCTAGAGAGAATGCAAAAATGCATGTGGGAGCGTAAAAATAAGAAGAAAAACAAAGGTCTGGTGTTACATTGCCAGGAACTAAATGCAGCCTAATGTTTTTTATTGGTACAATTGTATGTTTTCCTTGTTTCATTGTACACATACCATGAGAATTTGATACGAATTTCATGGGCCCACTAGGATCACATAGAATTTGGTTAAATAACAGAAGGGTGATAATAACTAATAAAAAAACCAATTCATAACTTCTATACAAATATCTAGTTTAACAGAGGAACTTTTCATATTTACACCCTCTTATACCTTTTTCTCTACTCCTACTGATTCTCTCTCCCTATCTTTTGACACGTTCATACAAATCCTGTGATACTAACTGGCACAACTTTTAAGAGAATGGGAGAATTTGTTTCGCTGTTTTATTTTATCCATACATCAGTACAACCAGTTGAATTAAATCACCGCATAATTCAGAGACATGAGTAGCCATTAACTGCACAACCTTCACCTCAGGTAGTATGCTTACATATAAACATTGAGATATTTATAGAAGTATTTCATTTGGTACTAAGAGTCTAAGATGCAGGACACATAATGATGACACTCATGATACACTTATTTTCATGTCCTTTCCACCTTTCAAAGTCTACTTAACATGATATACACTTAATTTCAATCTTGTTCTAGCTTAAAAGTTGCAATCAGAAGAACAATGAAACTGCAAGAATCCATGCAAGACAGGAGCATCGAAAACGAAAAATAAACAAGGATATGTCTAGCAATATATAGTTGGGAATACAGCCTAACAACTTAAGCTTCATTTTATCGGTACTTTTTTGTATGATTTTCTTTGCTTTATACGTTTCAAATAAGGACATATGTTTTACAACAACAAATGATTTAGGGGGCTCGTAAATAAGGCATAGATAAAAATTAGGGGGTAATCGTTCCTTATGGAGTCGCTAGAACCCAATCTACTATATATACGTGTTTCTTGAGGTTGCATCTAATCACCTGGCTAAACATTTTGTTTGGTTTGTCCTGGTAAAATTTACATAGCAAGTCCTTCACTGTCTTGTTTCATCCATATTTTGGAACCTAACGAACTTCACGAAATGCAAATGAATATTCTGAATGCACGGCCTTTATAATGCTTGTTCAGATCAGCTGCAATATGATCTCAGACATATAGCATGTAGAAGCAAAATCATTGAGAAAACACAGATCCATATTCTAGATTACTGAGTATTCAGGAAAAACTCGCTAGAAATACTGTAATCTGTAATACGTGTGGATTCAAAGAGACTGAGTTTGAATCCCCTCGAAACAATCAAAGAGGAATAGTGTAGGCAGCGAGGGCAAAACGGACGGAAGGCCATAGATTCATTTTGTAATACAAAAACACAGTATATTACCAGAAACCTCATCAAAGATAGATAGTCCTACTGTGTAAGAAGCAATTAAGGAGAAAATATATAAGCAGTAGCAACTGAATTATGACAGGGCAAAAATTCTGTGTCCTTAAGTTGACTTTGCAATAGAATAAATGAATCACTTCATAGCTTTGTACCAAACTTCTAAGAGGGTACAAACACTCACTAGTGTTCATACATTAGTGAGTATCTATGTAGCACCGACACCTTTAATCGAGGGCATGTCCGGTGTCCGACACGTGTTGGTGTCTCCGACATGACACGACACATGTGGTTACAGCCAATAAATTAATTTTATCAAATTATCACCGATGTCGATGTGTAATCAAACTAATGGGAAAACCAATGTGAATATAAAATCTGGAAAAATTTACCATCCTTATTCATTCAAACTCACACAAACTATGTTAAGTTACTAACTTTGCAACATAAAGGAGACATCACGAAATTGAAAATAGCCACAAAAACACAAACCCTCATTCATCAAAAAGTTGAGGAGTGGTCTTGAAACGAGACTAGCACCTAAAAAAAAAAACACGGTGGCAGAAACATACCAGAGTAGAAGAAGCTTTGGGGTACCAGAAGAAGAAATCGAAAGGAAAAAAAAAATAAAAAAAAATTTGGACCATTTCTCGATTTGTGCGTGTCATCCTTGCGCAGGGGCCATGCTAATCTTCTCTGTATCGTTCCAATTTTATCGGATGTCCCCGAAGGGACAAGCAAGGAGGTGTGGTAGTGTAATATAAAGTCTGAAATTTTCACATATTTAGTCGATGTGGGACTTACTCTGGACAAAAATAAACAACACGCACCTCTTACTGCGAAAGATGCATCATCTCTGTGACCTCTTGCACGAAATTCCAGTCCATAGAAAATCGAAATTTCTTCCTACACAGTAACATTACACAACAAAAACGATGATCTTCTGGTTTCTTTTTTCTTTTCTTTTTATTTTAAACAAAATATTAGGTATAGGTACCTCATGTTAGTGTAGTCTGAACCACTAGACACTAGCCCTTTCACTACTCGAAAGTTTTTTTCTTAGCTTGTCACCTCATTTTTATGATCATTATTTATTATTTGTATCATTGTTTGTTTTTCTGTTTCATTTATTGGAATTTTATCTACTTTCTCTTCCAAATAAATCAAAGGGTTTTATTGTAGTTTTTTTCATATATTGAGTCATGTCTTCAACTTTGAACCTCTCTTTTCCTAAAAAAAAAAACTTTGTATATCCCTCCCACATTATTTTTGAGTTACTTCTATATATCATAAACTTAGATTTACTTTTGTATATCCTATCATAAACCTCTCTTTTAAAAGTTCCTAATCTTTTATGAATGATGTTTTTGTTTCTAGTAAGAGTTTTATAAATAAAGTCAAGGTTATTTGGTAATTTTGTCTTATAATTTTTGTTAACTTGTTTTAAGTTAAAAGATAGAAAATATTTTTTTTCTAAAATATTTAATTTTAGTCAAGGCCATTATATAAGAACAAAATTCAATTATTTAAAAGGAAATTATTATTAAAATCAATTATACTCGAAAACAATCAAACATATCAAAGTCAGTTACATAAAAAATCAATCATGACCTCTTTATAAAAGAAATCAAACAAGTACTTAAAATTCTTCTAAATTGTGAATTTTAAATTTCAAACTTTAAAAAACTCACAATTTTCAACACAAATTTAAGAATGTTGAAGACACAATTTCCAACATAAATTTTTTTATATTTAGCTTACCGACTTGTTAACGTTTTTATTTTTCTATAATTTATGTTTTCATTTGTCACTTAATGTGTGTTTGGAAACACGTTCAACATTTTTTTGTCGCGTTTCAACACAAATTTACCGTGATTTTCTAAAGCTAAAAATTCAAAATTACGTTCGAAGTTGTATTGATGTGGAAGCAAACGAGCACTTAATATATTGTGATTTTGTTCAATTCATTTTGATTTATATAGATCGAACACAATATGATTTTCGATAAAATACTATGAGATAATTTGATTGATATAGAGGACTCATTTAGTGGTACAATGTTTGGTGTCAAACATGCATTGATATGTTTTTTTTTATAAATAAAATAAGACATACTAGTATCTAATAAATATAGTAGTTTAAGCAATAAATAACCACATGGGTGACATGGCTTTGATTTAACTTCTGTTTGAAAAAGGTCTGTCCCTGAGTAAGCATGCCGAGTTACTAGTTACTAGTACCAATGGAAAAGGAAAAAGATTCTCCAATCCAACACAACACATAACTTGTTTCTCATTCTCTCACTTACTCATTTCAGTGTGGAGGTGTTCAAAAAAGCAGCTTAACTCAAAAAGCAGTTTCAAACTCATCTGCCCTAAGCTTATGAGTTCAGCTTCAGTGTGTATGTCTATTATCTCCTAAGTTTTCACCCTTACTTTACTCTCTTGTACTTTTCAACTCTTTCACTTCAGATTATTGAGGGAAAGTTATTGAGCTTTAGATTTTGCATATACTAATTGTATTAAACAAACCAACACTCTTTTTTCTCATGATGGAGTTTGCTAGAAGTGAAAAGTTTAGTAACTGTGTTGTTTTTATCTTGTTCTTTAACGCGCTATTGGTGTGTTGTGTGAGTGGAATTGGTGTTAACTGGGGTACACAGTGTACACATCTTTTGTCACCAACCACAGTGGTGAAAATGCTGAAAGATAATGGGATTCAGAAGGTGAAGCTATTTGATGCTGATCCAAATATCTTGAATGCTCTCAAGAAGACTGGTATTCAAGTCATGGTGGGGATTCCAAATGACATGCTTTATACACTTGCTAATAGTCTTCCAGCTGCTGAAAAATGGGTTTCCAAGAATGTTTCTGCCCATGTCTCTTCTGGAGGTGTTGACATCAGGTATACCCTCTATTTAAATTTATATTTTTAGGGTTTTGTTCTGACCTTAATTACGCTTGTTCGATTTGGGTCTCGTGTAAGCCCTCATAGTTTGTACTTACTCCTAAGTTAAAAGGCCATAAGCCGGTTGAAGAGTGTTAGTGTTTTTAATTAGCCTCGATTCCTATTTCCTAAGCATTGTGAGACGAAGAGTAAGACAGATAGTATCCTCCAATCTGGTTTGGAAAGGCTACTGGGCCTGTTAAGCCCTCTTTACCACAGAGGGAGTAGATGCACTGCTTTTATCGGGTATTACTTGCTTTTAGCCCTTAGTTAAAAACAAGTTAGTGGGTTGAGAAGTGTGGTGTTTATAAACTGTGTATAAACCACAGATTTTCTTTAGAAATATGAATCAATAACATCATGCAGCCAGCCCTACTACCAATTAGATGACAATTGATTTGGTTTTACAGTGAAATAAGAAATGCAAACTAAGAAGCCAAAAGTAGTTTTGTTGCTGTTTCTGCTCTTGAATGATTTACTAATGATATACAAGTCCACAATTCCATATACGATTCTTTGTTTTTTAGTTTTTATCTATTTTACATTAGCCTGATAAGAACCAAGTTAAGATGCAAGATTTACAAGTTCAGTGTATGTAGTGTTTTACCACTTGTTTATGTTGCTGTGAAGTTATCTGATCTCCCCACTGTCATATAATGCATGTGGCAGATTTCAGTTTTTTGCTCCATTATTCTGTTGATTTGGATACGTATCTTGAACATTTTAGTTGAAATGCAAGATTTGAAATACGCATAGGACATAACATGGACACAACCATTATCAATAATGGTTCTGCCAACTTTCTCTAAGAGGAAGTGTATCTCATTGATTATGTATAATGCTGTGTCCTTCTTATGCTACTCTTTTTTCTTCTGCTGTTATGTTGGACAATTCACTGATTATGAAATCACCCGCTACATTCTATATTTTGTCATTTCATAGACATTTATTTCTCATGGTCTTTACAAGGTATGTTGCTGTGGGTAACGAACCATTCCTGTCAACATACAATGGCACCTTTGAAGCAACAACACTGCCAGCTCTTGTAAACATCCAGGCAGCTCTCACAAAAGCCGGTCTGAGCAGTCGGGTCAAAGTCACCGTCCCTTTAAACGCTGATGTATATGAAAGCTCATCAGAAAAGCCATCTGACGGCGATTTCAGATCGAATATCAACAATCTCATGCTGCAGATAGTCAAATTCTTGAGCGACAACGGTGCTCCATTTACCGTTAACATCTATCCTTTTATCAGCCTCTACTTGGATCCCAGTTTCCCCTCCGAATATGCCTTTTTTAATGGCTTCCAGTCTGCTATAGTTGACAATGGAAAGACCTACGACAACGTGCTCGATGCTAACCATGATACTCTGGTTTGGGCACTACAAAAACACGGTTATGGAAACTTGCCTATAATTGTCGGGGAAATAGGGTGGCCTACTGACGGAGACAAATTTGCAAATCTTCAAAATGCGCAGCGATTTAACCAAGGTTTTATGTCAAAGTATGTTTCCGGAAAGGGTACACCGATGAGGCCTAGTCCTATAGACGCATACTTATTTAGTTTCATAGATGAAGATAATAAGAGCATTCAGCCCGGGAACTTCGAGCGTCATTGGGGGTTGTTTTACTTAGACGGACAGCCCAAATACCAACTTAATCTTGGAACGGGCCGGGCCAACGGATTGGTAGGAGCTAGCGGTGTTGATCATTTGGCGAAAAAGTGGTGCGTTTTGAAGCCTTCAGCAAATCTTAATAGTGATCAATTGGCACCAAGTGTATCTTATGCTTGTCAAAATGCTGATTGTACTAGTCTTGGATATGGAACTTCATGTAGTAATTTAGATGTGAAAGGCAATATCTCTTATGCATTTAACAGTTACTACCAAGTTAATGATCAGATGGATAGTGCATGCAAATTCCCTGGACTTTCGATGGTTACTGATAAAGATCCTTCAGTTGGAACTTGCAAATTCAGAATCATGATACAGACAGATTCTGCTGAGCTAAATGGTATGGCTGGGTCAACAACAACGGTGTTCCTTGCTTTGGTTTTTTTACTCTTGTGTAATGTTACATTTTGATTTGCATGTTTTTATTTTTAATTTATTATTTATGGATAACTTGATGTGTCTATTAAAAATTCTCAGTATGTATGAGCTTAGCCGGTGTATAAAAACACTCGTAGCAGATCAAAGAATGGGTAAAATTCAGCGAGGTTCTTTAAATCACGTATTTTAGCCGGTATTTTGGTGGAGCTGGTGAAGCTTGTATGGTTTTAACTAAAAAAAAATAGAATGAGAAACAAACTTGATAGAATGAGAAAAGTTGATTACAATGAAATAAATTTATATAATGCAGTATATATGTCCAATCGAGTAGCAAACTTGATGCTACAATAGAATTTAGTCGCAAGAGTTTACAGTGGATATATGAACTTTAATATAATGTTGCTCTGAGAATATCCAATTTCTCAATGCAAAGCAATCTGTTTGGTAGGTAGATCTTATTGTATGTTGCATAATTCTTCTAGTTAGTTTGGACATTTTTCTTGGTAATTATTATAAAGGCTTAATACATGTTTCGGTCCCTTAACTTATTTTCGGATTTCACTTTGGTCCCTTAACTATAAAGTGTCTCAATTTGGTCCCTTATGTCTTTTGTCGTTACCTCTTTTGGTCCTATCCGTTACATTTTAACTGTTTGATCTATTTTTCAAATAGAAACCGTTGGATCATGTAGGTTCATTGTAGCCTACGGTGAATGATTAACACCTGATTTTTTTTAAGCC
>Ga0209282_1000699_pt1 | contig 16733 bp, 13 predicted proteins | sample Mtrugardesep15_FD_187529 | JGI IMG/M metagenome (GOLD analysis project Ga0209282, IMG submission 187529) | Root nodule microbial communities of legume samples collected from California, USA - M. trunc garden sep15 (SPAdes) (version 2) | ecosystem: Host-associated > Plants > Roots > Nodule...
CCTATGAATGAACTATGGAAGCAAAGCGAATATGGAAACAAACGATGAAATCTAACCTAAATAAGAGAAAGCGTGATTAACAAGTAGTTATTATAGAGAGGAAATCATATCATCATATATGTATCGCCGCTTTAATAGTTGTTTAAAGTTTGCATTATTTTTTTCAAAATACCCACGCAATTTTTTTTATCTTTTAAAAAAGTTTCTAACCCCACATTTGATGTGAGATGGCATGGTTTCACCCATGTGGCAGTATCTGATTGTGCAACTTTTACTACATGACGCCGACGTGACATGCTACATCATATTAAATTTTAAAAAACATTTATAAAATTCTGAAAATTGTTTTTCACAATATGAAAATAAATTTAAAAGAAAAATCATGAAAATAAATTCCAATTTTTTTCGATTATATAGCATTAATTTTTTAAAAAATATGAAAAAAAAATCAAAAATTGTATCATTTTTTAAAATCATAATATAAATTATTGAAAATTAAAATATGAAAATTTATTTTTAAAAAAATTATATAATCTGAAAACTTATAATCTTTGAAAATGTAATTGTTAGTATTTTTGGATATATAATTTTCAGATATTTTTTTCAAAAACTTAATTTTAATTTTTGAAAATTTATTCAGATTTTTTCTTGATATTTCAGATTATATAATTAAAAAATAATAATTTTCGAATATTTATTCAAAAAAAATTTCAAAAAACTATTTTCATATTTTTAATTTTAAAAAATAATTTTAAGGATTTTTATTTTTAAATAATCTGAATTTTTTTTGGAAATTTGTTTTCAGCTTTTTTAAATTTTAAATATATTTTTCAGATTTTTTATTTCTAATTTTTTATTTTGAAAATAATTTGAAGATTTTTTTAATTATATGGCATGCCAAAAGTTGCACAGTCAGCAACTGTCTTGTGACCAAAACCATGTCAAATTACCTGAAATGTGGGGTCAGTGATTTGTTTAAAAGTCAGAAATTTTTGTAAGGGTATTTTTATTTTTTATTTTTGCAAGGAACTAAAAACAAAACGAGCTATATTTGCAAAGAAGAAAAGCATATTTAAACCAATGATTAATTGTGTTGATTTCAATGATTAAATTAGTATTATTTATTAAAATGCTCTTATTAATTGTAGTGAATTGGATGAAATTCAACTAATAAGAGTATAATAATGAAAAAATAATAATAAATATCGATTGATATTCTAAAATCACAATTATTTTAAGATAAAAAAATGCTAAAGAAATAATTATTTTAAGGGAAATGTTAATTAGTGTTCCGAGGGCCTTAGTTAAGTACCTTGAATTGTAACTTTTTATGAAAATTTATGTAATCAGTGTATTGAAAATTATAAAATTTAATATTTTTTAAAAATAATTATTTAATTTAGTATCTTTAAAGAGTGTTTTTGAAACACTCGTTAACAAAACCCTTGTTTTAAGATGGAAGGAGCATTTTAAGATAAAAAAATGCTAAAGAAATGATTATTTTAATTGATGTCATCTATCGAAGGACGGAGGGAGTAATAATAAATGAGATATGCTTGTTAAAAAAATACTCCCTCAGTCCTTAATAGATGACCTAGTTGACAATATACATCATTGACCTGACAAACTTTGACCATATTTTTCTACTAATTTACAAAGATAAATAATATCATGTAAGATGTTGTTGGATTCGTCTCGATGAATATTGTTAAAATATTAAATTTTCATAATTTTTTTAGTAGAGAATTGAAGATATGAAAGATAAAACATATGCATTGGTAAATGTGTCGGAATCAACTAGGTCATCTAATAAGGATCGGAGCGAGTAATAGTAATATTAAGATATTATTGTTAAAAAATAATAATAACTGAGATATGGATACATCAGGACACTAACCGAACAATAATTGAGATTTGCTTGTTAAATAATATTATTATTAAAAAATAATGATAATTGAGATATGAATACAGTGGGATACTAACAATCGGTAGACTTTGGGTTTTGAGCAGATTTATTTTGGGTATCCAAGCCTGCCTATTTTTACTCACACAAGACCAAAAAGGTTCACCCGATGACCTGTCGGACTGCGATCATACTCATTTGTTTCATTGTTTTTACTCACGATTTTTCTTAGTTTGGGTCAGAGTCTGGATTATTGTCGGGAATTGGATTCTCTCCTTTTTTATCCAATCATCCCTCATTTTTCTTGATTGACTCGGTAAAGAAAAAACAAAATAAAAGAGAGAAAAAACAAATGACCTAAATGGTTGATATTAGTGCATCACCAAATCCATTATCGTCCACCACTAACAATTATTACCAAAAAAAAAAAGAACAGGACATGACAAGAAAAGTTAAAAATTCATGCATTTCTTAGCTAACTTCTCTCGGTCATGCATTCATGTTGTTGGTGATGTACTAATCTCAACCATTCAGCCTACCTGTTTTTTCTATCTCCATTATTTTGTTTTTTTATTTGTGAGTCGATCAACTATTGAATTAGAAAAAAGAGGGACGACTAGACAAAAAGAACTAGAGGATCCAATTTCGTTATTGTCCGTCCCTAACAATTTACCAAAAAAAGAATAGGACATGACAAGAAAAGTTAAAAAAAATTCTGCATTTGTTAGCTAGCTTTTGTCGGTCCTGCATTTCCTCTAAAACATTTTTTTAATCTCTTTCATTTATACATTTTTTTATACTCTATCAAATCATTTTACTATATCAAGAATAATGTTCGGTTATTTTGAAACGGATGAAGTAAAATTTAAATAAAAAAATGAGAATAACTTAAAATGAAGAATAGTAATTTAAAATCATTTTACTTTATTAATTTTTGATGCAGTTTTATCATCATAAACCCAAAATGAAGAATGCTAATTTAAAATTACCCAAAATGAAGAATGCTAATTTAAAATTGATACACAAAATTTTAATTATCGGGCACGATTGAAAAAAAATTAAAAACCAAACGTCACAATTTTTTTCATACAACTTTTTGTGAACATGATAATTTTATGATACTCTATCAAATCACTCTACTAATTAAATAATTGATTCCAATTTGTCATGAAAATAAAATAAAAATTACACTAACAACATGCTCCATCATTTTCATTAAGCTTTTTTCAGGTACTCCTTCCGACCTCAAATCAAAGATAAATAACAAAAAAATTGAAAATCTCATATATAAACAAAATTTTACTTTAATTATTATGTTTAATATAATTATTCAAATTCTATAGATACTTAAATAGTTATTATTTTAGAGATACTTTTTTTTACAAGAGTAAAATTATTTCATATCATCAATCAGAAAAGTTTCAATACAAGTAGGAGCAATCTTTAAAACATAGTGATTAACCCAAAAACACGTAACCTTAATTAAACTATGAGTAACCATGTTCAATTGTCGTTTAATAAACTTCATCTCAAAGTTGAAAATAAAAGACAAATGGTTCTTAATAATAAAAAATGTTAGATAAAACTCAAACACACAACTATGCATAGACAAATAGTTTTTTTTAAAGATACCTTTAAATTAAATAAAGCTTCATTTTCTAAATTCGTTAATATATGTATTATTCTACACTGCCTAGACAAGAGGGAGCATGTTTAATGAGATATGCTATATTGGGCAACACATATGACACACGAATACACAAGAATGCTTTATCAACATGCAAATTGGTCATAAAAAGAAAATCAAAGACTATAATGGTCAAAACCCAAATCTCTCTTACCCCATCAAGGCATCAGGTATTGGATTGTCGGTAGTTTTCATAATCACGTGCTAAAGCAGTACTAGTTACTATAAGACAAATATGAGACAAGAAAATACACAATTATTTTTCTTTAAGAATCTAAATTGACTTCTAGAAAATCAAAAGAACCTAAATTGATATTGAAAGAATCAAACTTCATATTTTAAAAGGAGTCATTCAAATATCTTAAGTCAATACCATCAGATCAACTCAAATTAGTTAATATCGTACAATTATTATAAAAAAATTCTAATACATTCGGTATTTTCCATGTTTTATATGTGGTATTACATCTCTTAAAGGTATATAAATTGCTTCTTCCCAATAACATATCATCTCATCACATCCATCAAATCAAATTTGTCATATGTTTGAAAATAGGATTTGTCTAACCTAGACATGGCAATATGATTTGATCACATATAAATTCTTTAAATTTATAAAAGTTTTTAATTTAATCATTTTATTAATCAAACGTTACAAAAACAATAATTTAGTCAAATTTCAAATTTAAAGGACCCAGATGAAATTTAGAAAGAAATAAAAACTATAACTTGATTCTATTTTTGTTTTTGTTTGAGCAAAGCTTGATTCTAATTATAGAGGATTGGAGATATAGTTGGAAAACTAAGAATACCAATTATTTTAAAAAAATATATCGATTAAATATAAGATTGAGAAGGATTGTATTTTCTCTATCTGGCAGGACCACGTGAAACATGATACAATATATATAACTAGTTTTTCCTCAAGCAGGACCACGTGAAACATGATACAATAAATAGTTTTTCCAAGGAGTATTATTACTATTACGATGATATGACAGATTGGGAGTTTGAGAGTTTGTTTGTTAAGATCCTTTCGAAAAATATATCTTTTTAGGAAAGATCCTTTAAAAAATAAAGTTGTTTGTTAAGATGAGACAGGGACACAAGCATTTATACACATTATTTAAACATTTACACATAAAATTATATTTTATTTAATTATTTAAAAAAAATACTATTTAATTATTTTCTCTTTATATTTTTTTAATTATGTATGCGTGTTCAAATCAAGTGTTTAAACCTTTGTGTCCAATTAAGTATTTTCATGTTAAGATATACATGTACTATAACTTATCATAGAGGAGCTACAAAAAGTTTTTAAAGCAAAAAAGTGTATTATAGAGAGATTAATTAAGGTATTCAGTAACGGGGTTGAGTTTGTTAACAAATATTAGAAGCTTGTTAGAATTAAATTGGGAGGTTCGCATTTGTCATACTTTTAGAGAAGCTAATTCATGTACAGATGTTCTAGCTAACTTGGCGTGTGATGATGACTCTTCTTTGATTATTTATGAACAATGTCATGTATAGATGAGATTATGTTTTTTAGCTGATTATGTTGGTGTTGTTGCAACAATTCGTTTAATTAAGCGTTAAGTTTTCTTTCTTTTGGGCTAAGACCCTCTTATACTCCAAAAAAATAAAACAAAATTATAATGATCAAAAACTTTTTTTAAGAGAATAATTATAAAAAAAATTAGTTGATTCAAAAAAATACAGATATATTTCTTCTTTTGGGTGAAAATTTGTAAAGATATATCTTCCCTCCCCTACAAAAACTATATTTATCCTGAAAAATAAATTGTAAAGATATGCTCTAACGGATGATATTGTCTCTTCACATCCTTTTTTTTTGGATAAATTTGTCTCTTCACATACTGACACCTGCTATAGTACTATTAAAATAAGGATAATATTAACTTGTGTTCTTAGGACATATGTTAAAAATCTTAAAAGAAGAAATATTTTTTAAAATTTTGTGCATTCAACTCATTAAAAAGTTAAAACTTAAATATAATGCACATATTTCAATGAACTATTTCTATATTTGTTTCATTAACTTATGCCTTAATAGCACAAATTAAAATTTCCCTTAGAATAATAATTGAGATTTGCTTTTTAAAAAATAATAATTAATAATAATTGAGTAATGGATACAATACAAGAGTTGAGATCGTTTTTTTTTTTAAAAAAATAAATGAAAATTGTAGTTACCAAAGAAATACATTCAAAAAAATAGATAGTGCATTCTATTATTAAATGAGTCTTGATTGTCAAATTTTTTTTATTAAATGAGTCTTATTATCATTAATTATTCTTTAGATTTTTTGTGTTTTCATTTCTCTAACTATTTAGCCCATCTGTTATTTCTATCTTTTTTATTTTATTTTATTTTGTGAGTCAATCGACCATTCAATTAAAAAAAGGAGGGATGACTCGACAAAAAGAACAGAAGAGGATCCAATTCCACAATTGTCCACCACTAACAATTATTAAAAAAAAAATGCATATGACATGACAAGAAAAGTTAAAAATTCATGTATTTCTTAACTAGCTTTTTTTGGTCCTTCAAAAAAATGCTTAATTAGTTTGAGACGGGTGGAATAAAGTTCAAATAAAAAACGAGAATAATTTTTATTAAATTATCTTGATTAATTCTTGATGCAGTTTTATTATCATAAACCCAAAATGAAGAATAGTAATTTAAAAATAATACACAAAATTTTAATTATTGGATACAATTGAAGAAAAAAAACATTAAAACCAACAGCTACTATTTAAATAATTGATTTCAATTTGTCATGATTTTTTTTTTTTAAAAATTACACTAACAACATACTCCATCATTTTCATTAAGCTCTTTTCGGATACTGCTTTCGACCTTAAACATAAGTAATAATTTTTTTTGAAAATCTCCAATATAAACATAATTTTACTTTAATTATTATGTCTAATATAATTATTCAAATTCTAACTTTAAATTGTTATTTTTTTTAGTGATACTTTTTTCTACAAGACCAAAATTAATTCATATCACTAATAAGAAAAGTTTCAATATAATTGCAGAAGCAATGTCAAATACATAGTGATTAACACAAGAACACACAACCCTAACTAAACTATGAATAACCATGTTCATATGTTGTTTAATAAACTTCACCTCAAAGTTGAAATTAAAAGATAAAAAATTCTTAATAATCGAAACTATTAGATAAAACTCAAACACCCTGTTACACGAAGACAAATTATTTTTTAGAGATACATTTAAATTAAATAAAGCTTCATTTTCTGAATTCGTTAATATATGTATTATTCTACACTGCCTAGACAATAGGGATTATGTTTTAATGCTATATAGCGCAAAGACTTTAATGGTCAAAACCCAAAACTCTCTAACCCCATCGAGTACTGGATTATCGGTATTCATCATAACACATGCTAAAGTAGTACTGATTACTATATGACAAATATGAGACAAGAAAATAATAAACATGATTGAAAGAGAAGCAGATTGGTAGTGTCATACATTTGTTTTGTAGAATTCAAATTGATACCGGATAAATCGAACTTGACCTATTAATACGAGTATATTTTAAGATTTGAAGAAAACACGACCGAACCAACTTAGTGGGTTTGAGTCATGCAATTATTACCAAAAAGGTTATTGAAAGGTTCATTATTTTCCATGTTTTATACGGAGCATACATTGACACCCCCATATGACATACACAATTTTAACCTTCACATAAAACTGAGACAAGTGAACATCCAAGTGAGTGAGCAGTGGTAAGGTGAAAATACTAAATTGCCCATATGCGTGTATATTGATGTCATGGAGAAAAGAGCGTCTATGAATAAAATATTACATCTCTTCAAGGTTTATAAATTGCTTCTTCCTAATAGCATTTCATATCATCCCATCCATCAAATTTAAGAAATGGCAAAACCTATAGGAGGAGAGCATAAACTTGTTGAGCAAAGTCTTGTTTTTCCTGCAACAAGAAGAACACCAACTTCTCTTCCTCTCACATTCCTTGACTTGCCTTTTGCTGGTCCAATCTACGCTAAACGCTTATTCTTCTATCCTTTTCCTCATTCAACCAACCATTTTTGCAAAACAACACTTCCATCTCTCAAACAATCTCTTTCTTGCACTCTTCAACATTTCTTCCCTCTCGCTGGACATCTCATTTCTCCACCACCACCACAAAAACCTTTTATTCGCTGCACCGAAGAAGACTCTGTCTCGTTTACCTTCATCGAATCCTCGGCAGATTTCAACCATCTCTCAAACAAACACCGCCTGAAAAATCTCAAAGAAAATAACCACCTTGCACCAATATTAACACACAAAACCAGGATTGAAGATATTAATGACATTGATAATGACACATTCACCCTTCCATTGTTGGCTTTGCAAGTCTCAGTTTTTCCCAACCATGGTGTTTGCATTGGTGTTACATATTGTCACGTGATGGATGGTAACGGTTGCAACCATTTCATGAAATCTTGGTCTTTTCTACATCAAGGAGGTGATGTAGCTGAATTGAAGTCACCACCTTGTTTTGATAGAGAAGTTTTGAGAGACCCTAGAGGACTTGAGGATCTTATTTTAAGAGATTATTTTTTCATAAGAAAATCATGGAAGTTTAGACTCATTGCTCAAAGCAAAAGCACTGGAGAACATGAAGATTCTTTTAAGGTAATTATTTCTTTTGGAAAAGAAGAAATTGATGGTATGAAAAAATGGGTAATGAATCAATGGAAGAAAAATGATAATGAAATCAACGTGCCAAAATTTCTATCTAAATTTGTTGTAACAAGTGCTTTTGTTTGGGCTAGTATGGTTAAAGCAATAAATAGAACTGATGATGGTGATGAAAAAGATGAGTACTTTTGTTTCACATGTGATTGCAGAGATAGACTTGAGTACCCTATACCAGAGGGGTATTTTGGGAACTGTGTAGTGTCTAAAAGTGCAACCATGAAGAGAAAGGATATGAAGGGAAAAAATAGTTTTGTTGATGCTGTTAAGGTAATTGAAAAGGCTGTTAATGAGATAAAAAGTGAACCTCTTAAAGATGTAGAAGACTGGTTTGAATTAACTAAAACAATGTATATGTCTGGAAATCAATTGTTTCTGCATGGATCACCTAAGTTTAATGTTTATGAGACCGATTTTGGATTTGGAAGACCTGTTAAAGTTGAGATGGTGCATGCATTTCAAGGTGTCTCTCTTGCTGAAAGTGGAGATGGAGAAGGTGGACTTGAGTTTGGGTTGGTGCTTAAAAGTGAGGAATTTGAGTATTTCTCTTCTCTCATTCAACAAGGACTCGAAGCTTTTAAATATTAACAAATATGCTACCATTGTCATTTAATTAGTTTGTGCTTGTCTTTATGCTTTTCGTTATCAAAAATAAAAGTGTGTGGCTTGTAAGTGTTTTTCTCTCATTATTATTAATTCCATCATTGTAGTATAATGTGTTTGTTAAGAAAAACAGTGCAATATTCTAAGGCAACTATGGAATACAGATATACAGAGATGGTGGGGAGGTAATAGGGAGGTACCACGTACACCAATTTGTAAGAGGAGTGATATTTGTACAAACAAAATACAAACAATTTTTGTGACAACCACTTTTTTTTTCTTCTTTTTATTGGATAAAAATAATTGAGAGAGAAAGAAGAAGAGAGAGAATAAAATAATATGTAAGTATGAGAGAGAGGGTTGTTGTAAAAGTTGTTAAAATATGGTTGTACAAATATCATTTCTCATATAACGAAGACACATCAATATCAATATTAGTGATAAAATGATAATAAGTTTTGTAATTAAAATTTATCTATATTATTAAGATGTTAATGAGTATCTACGTTAAATAGTAGTTATTTTTAATGAAAATTTATGAATTTAATATATTAAAAATCAAAATATTTAAATGAATAATTTTCTAACCGAAATGTTTTAATGAGTGTTATCGTGAGTTTGATTAAGTGGAAATGAACATTAAATTATATATGCATAAATCCTAAATGAGAAATTTAGAACTATTATTATGGGTCCCACATGGGCATAATTATAGCTTATGAATAATAAATTACTACAAGAGTATGAGAAATATTATTACATGTCCCACAAGCATATAATTATACCTAATGAATGAATCATAATATTTGTTTAGTAGTACATATATAGACAGGGGTACCAAGACAGGTGTACCAACCCTGGATGAGAAATATTACAAGTCCCACATAGGCATAATTATAGCATATGAATAATGAATCATAATATTTGTCTAGGAGTATCTAGATATAGATAGGTGTACCAATCCTAAATTTTTGCTATTTGCATCAATAATCTCACTTTTATTGTTATTTGTACACCTTAAAATTTTTGTTTTGCAGCTCACTTTAGACTGAACCACTTTTTTTTTTAATTGTATGTTTGATCCCTTATGTTTATTTTAGTTTTTAAGTTGGTCTCTTATGTTTTAAAAGTTTTAAGTTGGTCTCTTATGTTTTAAAAGTTTCAAGTTGGTCCAAAATGTTACTCACGTTGGAATAAGTTAGTCTCTTTCGTCACTTAATATTTAAAGATTCGGGTTGACAATATAGGTAATGAAACTTAATTTATTTAGAAAATCAATTTTAAAAGGCTTTTTTTGTTTTGTTTTATTAAACACAATATCATGTCGTAGAAGGGGCTAACTTATTTCAACGTGAGTAACGTTTTGAACCAACTTAAAATATTTAAAATGTAAGGGACCAAATTGAAACTTTTAAAACGTATGGGACCAACTTAAAAACTAAAATAAACATAAAGGATCAAACATGCAATTAAGCCTTTTTGTTTTGAGGGAGACTGAACCAGACTCTTAATGCTGTTGATTTTTGTTAATTCTCATGTAAATGGGCTTTTAATGATATTAAATATTGTTATTTTATTGACTTTTATTTTTTTATAAAAGCCAAAAACGAAGAATATGCGAATCAAATAGGCATGACAACAAAACCCATGTTCATGGCTACCCACCCAAACCAACTCTGATTTGATCGGGTTTGGGTATGGTTTGGGTTTTCCCCGATTTCATAATACGGGTACGGGACGGGTAACAAGGATATATGTACTCACCTCGAACTCATACCCAAACCATACCGGATGTAGAAAAGTAATGTTTTTGTTTTTGTTTTTGTTGAGGGGGTTAACAATGATATGTCATGTTATTTGGCTTGATGATTGTGATGATATAAGAACTTTCATTGATAGTTAAAGGAGCAATCGAATTATTCGGTATAGAAATGTTAAAATGAGCGCAAGTTGTTGGATAATGCATTACAATATTACCATTGAAGCTTAAAAAAACTTTTTTTTATTAAAAAAATTGATTCACTATGAGGACGGGGATGAGGCGGGAATACCCGAACCCATTGGTGACGGGGATGAGATTCAATTTCTCATCTCTGTTGGGTATGGGTAGGGTAACGTGTAAGTACATGAGAGTAGGGGATGGGGATGACAAAACCCATCCTCACCCCACCCCCATTGCCATGCCTAGAATCAAACACATGTCATGATACTTATATTTACCGATCTTGGACGCCATTACCTCCTTGGACGTCCTTTCCGTATCTTTACCGACCAGCAGAGCTTGAGAAGCTCATTAACTCAAACTGTCCAGACACAAGCTCAACACAAGTGGCTCACCAAGTTATTTGAATTTTATTATGAAATTCTCTATACACCAGGAAGATCCAACCATGTGGCTGACGCTCTCTCCTGTTTTGCTCCAACATTCGAAGTAGTGTACTTTGCCGTTTCCATTTGCCAACCATTGGTTTTGCCTCAGCTACAACAGTTTTACATAGACCATGTTACTGGGCATTCCCTTTTGCATAAGTTTCAACCGTCATCAGACCCACGATTCATAGTAGCGCATGGCATTTTGTATTTTAAGGACAAATTTTTTATTCCTCTTGAGACTGACATGCGCCTTCTCTTGCTCCAAGAATTCCATGCCTCACCTTCTGGAGGCCATTATGGGGTCAGGAACCCTTCCTCGATTAGCAACAATTTTTTCGTAGCTACACATGGCACATGAGGTGAAATTTTTTGTGCGTGAATGTGTCATTTGTTGATATAAAATCTAAATCCCTTATTTTAAGTTTTAAAGATAACAAACTAATTAAATTGAACTTTATTAATTCTGATTTTAATTGTTATATAACTTGTGCTCTTGAGTGTTTCTTTTTAAAGATAAAGGTATAAAAGCATTATATGATTATCAAGGAAAGCACCAAGTTATGATGAAGAGATTGATCTCAAGCATTGGTCTCAAATATGGACTTTAGTGCAAAAAACAAGCCAAGAACGTACAGGAATATGAAGGCACTAAGAATGTCACATTTAAGGAAGCAATAAATATTTGAAGTATAAGTTATGTTATGACAAGGAAATATTATTTGAAGCTTACTACAAATGTGCATATGAACAAAAAGAAAACATTTAGTAACATGTGCAAAAAGGTTAGCATGAGAAGGACCACTATAATTTCGACAACACATCAAGGATGTAAGATAAATACAAAACTATTATCCCTTGGACATTCTCTTTTTGGTCACCTCACAACATGACAAGAAAAGCTACCTAGTACAAGAAAAACCTTTTCTTTGGGCTCAAGACTTATGTTACAGCAAGAAGTGAAAAAGCAATAAGTTGTACAAAGCTCATGTCTCACGTAGCAAGCAACAAAGTACAAAGGAAAGCTTCAGCAGATTTAGAGATCGATCTCAACTTTCAGAAATCAGTTTCATCTCTAAGACTCTATTGATTCTTGCGCAGCAAGCATGAAGAAAGTTATCAAGAGTTTTTCTCTTATAAATAGAAGACTTCAGCAAAGAGAAAGGATAACTTTTGAGCAAAAGAATACAAGCATATATTCATCAAGAATCTCTTTATTTAAATCAATCAAGAACCATATATTTGTCCTTGAGCAAGCTGCTCTTTTAGTGTATTAAATCTTTCAAGAAGATTAATACTTTTTAAATCCACTCACTCTTGTAAAAGAAATTGAAGTTGTGCAGAAAGCACAAAGATTATAAAATCTTGTCTGTAACGGCAAGTAACTCAACCAAGTGAAGGTTGAAAGAAGTTGATGTAAAGATCAGAAAGATCTCAAAGAAAGAAGGAGTTGAGCTTAAGTTATAACTCAACTACCTAGTGGAAAATCTCACAAGTATTGTGAGGACTGGACTAACCCACATTGGGTGAACCAGGATAACTTTTGTTGTGTGATCTTTCTTCCTTATCTCTTTACATTCATATTATTATCACACACACAATCACTATTTAAATTTTCAATCACTTCACTAACATATTTGTTTGAGAAAATTTTAATAGGTAAATCTTATTACGTCACAATTCAAACCCCCCTTTCTTGTGACATTTTTATCTTCATCATTACGTGTACATCATACTCTTTTTGACATATTTCATTACCAAAAAAAACACACATTTATTATGTTTCTCATGTGCTATATAAATAAACTTGGTCACATTTTCTACATGCACCATTTTTTCCATGTTAAATGTGCACCTCAAGCCTGTAACATAATTAGATGGATTAATAGACCTTTACCTTCTTGTAATATAGTTAACTTTTGATTTTCCCTCCTGTGAATTTTTTTTGTCAGATTCCGTCCTTGTAATTTTTTGTTTGTTTTAGAATACCCCCTAGGTCAACTGGCTGTACATTTTCGCTGACGTGGCACGCTGAATCACCTTTTTCTGATGACATGGCATGCTGATTGTATAATTATTTTTATGGGTACACGTGGCATTTATGATTTTTTTTTAAAAAAAACTGAATTTTTTTTAAAAAATTATTTAAATTCTAGAAAAATTAATAAAAATGAAAAATAATACCGAAAAAATTTAAAAAATTCTGGAAAGCTTAATTAAAATGATTAAAAAAATGAAAAAAATTCTAGAAAAATTAATAAAAATCTGGAAAACTAATAAAAATAAAAAAATCTGGAATTTTTAAAAAAAATTCAAATAATAATAATAATATATTTAAAAGTATAGTTGAAAAGGCGTGGTTATTTGATTATATGATACATATGGTACAATTGTTTGTGGACAATAATATAATACAATATATTATAGGCTAATTTTGTATATAATTGTATGTGAATTTGATGTTTTAACAGTCTTATATTACTCTTATATTTAATTGTTTCACCTTTCAACTTCCACAATGTAAAGAACTTTTATGAAACATGGGTTATGTTTTGAATTATAAATGCAAACAAAATAAAATTGATTATAGTGTTATATGGCCTATTTAAAACACGACATTAAGGGTTCCATAGTAGTAACCACCCAACTGATAGAAGTTGAAGAGATATTCAATCATTTAAATTTTTTCAATTTTTAACAATTTTTTCGAAAATTTCGATATATTTGAATTTTTAGAAAAAAATTTCCAGATTCTTTTAAAAATTTTCCAAATTTATTTTTATTTTTATTAATTTTTCCATAATTGTTTTCATTTTTTAATCGTTTTTATTAAGTTTTCCAAAATTTTGTAATCATTTTTATTAATTTTTCCATAATTTTAAAAATAAAATCGGTATTTTTTTTCATTTTTATGAATTTTTGTAGAATTTTTTAATTTTTTTTAATCATTTTAATTAAGTTTTTCAGAATTTTGTAATAATTTTTCCAGAATTTTTTCGGTATTATCTTTCATTTTTGTTAATTTTTCAGAATTTAATTCATTTTTAAAAAAAAACATAAATGTCACGTGTACCCATAAAAAAATTTAACAAACAAATAAATTATTATACAGTCAGCGTGTCACATCATCAGAAAAAGGTCACTCGTCGTGCCACGTCAGCGAAAATGTATAGTCAGTTGGCCTAGGGGGTATTCTAAAACAAAAAAAAAATTACAAGAACGGATTCTGACAAAAAAATTTCACAGGGGGAAAACCAAAAGTCACCTATATTACAGGGGTAAATGTCTATTAACCCTAAATTGAATCATGTTTGACTATAAAAGAAACTATAAATAGGCAATTTCTATGGTACATTCAACAAAATTGAGTATACCGATACACCTATATATTAAATTAATAGTTTAATGAGTTATTTCTTTAGAAAAAAATATATTTTCTACCAGTTACAATTGTAATAATTATATTTTATTTCTCAAAAGTGTCGGAAATCAAAATTCCACTTTTTAAAATTTTTATAACTCATAATAGTGAATATTGATTATTTTTTCGATAAAATTTTAAAAATTTTGTATGATTCTTATAAAGAATGAAATGATGTTTTTTCTTATGAAATAATATTTTCTAAAATATAAAAGTCGACAAATATCTCTTTATTACATAAAAATGATCGTTAACTTATTGATTTATGAGATAGGTGTACCAGTACATCTTAATTTAAGAGTGTATCGTAGAAACTCCCCTATAAATATAGCAAAAACAAACCATTCATTCCTTAAATAAAAACAATTCATTAAAATTTGGACCGAATTAAAGTAACTGGAGTACAAAATTTCAACAAAAAAAAGGCAAAATAGACAATTCCAGATATGAGAGAAAGCGACCAAGTGAGACGTGATCGTTGGCGATCACACCGGCGTTCACTCACGCCGAAAGTGAGGACAAATAGGGGGTGAGGGATGGGGATGATTGGCAGGATGTGAGACCGCGACGTTTGAAAGCGTTGCGACAGGAGGAGCTAGGTCAGGACAGTCAGAGGGAAAGCAGGTGGCAGCGACAAGGAAGGATTCATGGCTACGACAATCAGCAGTCTAGGTCTAGGGTTTTGGCAGGTTCTCGGAGGGCATCTTACGGCAGGGGCGGTGATTGGGAGTTTGTTGATGATCGGTCTCCAATCAGGCTGCAAGGGAGGCGCTCACGATCACGGCTTTCACGCTGGCAGGAAGAGAACAGGCGCGCAGCTGTATCCCACCATGGGCAGTTGTGTGGTACTCATCATGGTAAGCAGGATGATATTGCAGACTCGTCGTTAAAACAGTTTGTAACTTTCTATTTTACGAATTTTCCGCCACAACTATCCAATTTTTATTTGAGAAAAAGGTTTTGAGGTCTGTGGAATTCTTGAGGATGTCGTGGTTCCGAATAAACCTAATGTCAATGGGGAAATGTATGGTTTTGTCAGATTTTCTAAAGTTAGAGATGTCAGTAAACTTTTGAAAGCGGTGAACGCTGTATGTTTTGGTAATTTTCGTGTTATGGCCAAAGTGGCTTGTTTTGATAGGTTGGCTGACCTTGTTGTGAAAGGGGACAAGGGTGTTGCGGGTGTCTGATAAGTGCTAGAAAGTGTTAAATCCATGATGTATTTTAAGCACTTATCATTATTTGTTTAACAAGTTATTTGAGGAAAAGCCATGAAAAAGTAAGAAAATGTCTTATTATGTTTTTTATATCTTACTTAACCCATTTGTGCAGAAAATAAGTGATCAAGACTTGAACAAATGAAAGAAACGCAAAAAGGAGCAAAAAGAAGCAATATGTCGCCCTGGCCACATCATGTCGCCATAGCGGGAAATGATAAGAAAAAAACCAATTTACTACTGCCTAAATCTCGCCATGGCCACATCCTGTCGCCATAGCGGCCTATGTCAAGATAAGTGTCGCCACGGCGACAAATGTTCTGCCTGGCAGGAAGAGGCGGTCTAAGGCAAGTGGATGATGACGTGGCAGAAACCCACTGGCAAAGAAAGGTATGTCGCCACAACGACATGTTTCATGCCAGGCAGGAAGTGCAAATTTTGCAGCAAGTATAAAAGCCCATCTCCTTCATCTCATAAAGAATCTTATCACATCTTAGAGAGAGAATAGGGCGAAAATTTACTGTATTCACTGGGCAATAGTGATTGAGTGTGGATTCATCAAGTTCCTTGCATGGATTCTCAACTTCTCTTCCACTTTTGTAAAGTTCTCATGACAATGATGAACTAAATCTCCTTAGTTGGGATTAGAGGTACTTGATTGAGCTTAGAATGTAGTCTTTAATCTTGTAATATATGATTCTAGCAATTTATATGATGTTGAAGTTGTTCTTGCAATTCAATTCCTATCTTTGGTTTAATTGATATTG
>Ga0209282_1000701_pt1 | contig 16728 bp, 8 predicted proteins | sample Mtrugardesep15_FD_187529 | JGI IMG/M metagenome (GOLD analysis project Ga0209282, IMG submission 187529) | Root nodule microbial communities of legume samples collected from California, USA - M. trunc garden sep15 (SPAdes) (version 2) | ecosystem: Host-associated > Plants > Roots > Nodule...
CACATTTTTGTTTCCATTATGATCAAACCAAGAAAACGGGTCATAAACGTTGTCACTGGCCGGCTTGTCACTTATAAGGTTCAATTAACATCACTATTACCATTTCTTTCTTTCTCTCTGGTTTCACATGATCATTGGTCATGGCAAATGATGACGGTGACCATCCTTTTTACAAGAACTTTATTGTCCTACTTATTGTCGTGGGTTCATCTATATTTGTTGTTGCTTCAATGTACCGTGTCTTAGTCATTTGGTTTTGTCACCAGCAAAGTACCACCACAGATCAAAACCTCCCACAATCACTGCGATTTGCCGCGACACCAAGTCTTGGGGAACGCACATCCTCATCAATACTAAACCTAATTCCGACACACAAATATCACAAGAGAAACAAAGGTGGCGTTGTTTCAGATGACGAAGGCGGCACATGTGCGGTGTGTTTGGGAGATTTTGAGGAAGGTGAGGAATTGAGGACTATGCCTGAGTGTTTGCATTCTTTTCATGTACAGTGTATTGACATGTGGCTCCATTCGCATTCGAATTGCCCCGTATGTCGTTCCAGGGCCACCCCTTCACCAGCAGTGAATGCACATCATCACAGTATAGATATGAGTCGATTGGTGCGATAGTGAAATTGACAAATTGTTAGCCTTGTTTTTATATGTAGAAGATTTTTGAGGAGTCACACTAGCAAAGTATAGACCACAGTTTTAGCTATACCAAAACATGCTATTCTGAATATATTATTACAGTTCAGTTTTTTTTATAAAATTTGGTTGCTCCTTTAATTTAGTGCTGATTTTGTGTACATACTTTTTAGCAATCATAATATCCGTTGTAAGTTACCAGTTTACTTGACTTTTTCAAATGATTCACTTTGCTTAATCTCTTAAATTGTAGTAGTACTAATATTCAAACCACATCTCATTCACATTTTTTTGTTTTAACCACTAATTGTCAGGGGAACGAAACCCTATTAATTCATAATTTGGTTATAAGGTAAGTAAAATATGATCAACAAATGTTCCAACTAGTATTGGAACTCAAATTACATAGAACGATTCACTAATTGATGATTAATCACTTAGTTCAATTACTTAATAATTTTTTTCCTCACTAGAATAAGGAAAAATGGTCTGGTTAAGCTTTAAATTTCTAGTGACCAGAATCTCTTTTGTGTGGATATCTAAAGTCATGTAACAAGTCATCTTAGCCTTGTCACACACTTTCCAGCTCTATAATCAAGCTTAGATATGTGAGTCAAGTTTGGAAACAAAACATAAACCACCAAATGTCTCTTAAGTAAGCAAAATATGGCATGCAACCACATGTCCCCAACTGTTGGTTTTGTATGAAATAACCCTAACAGAAAATTGGTTGAGCAATGTATGTCCTTAGTCAACTTGGATATTGAGATCAAGTTAAAACTTGAGAATGACAAATAAAAAACTTCTTTCAACACAATTAAACCAGTTCCATCAACTATTCCTATCCATTTGACAGTAGCACTAGTTTCAATAGGCAACTTAACTGGAACATAGTTGATTCTTTTATAAGAGCTAAATAGGTTTAAAGAGGAACAAATGTGATTCCCTACCCCAATGACGCCATATCACTATTCAAAGTATTTATTACTCTTAATTTTATAAAAAAAATCTAATAGTTAAGAAAACAAAAAGCGGAATATCGGATTCACAATCATCGTATATTTGATAGTCATTGACCGCAATCACAACCTCAGTGATAACAAATGGATTATAGCTCGCGAAAAACGACGGGCAATCAAATTTCTGATTTAGGTTCCTTTATTCGATTTAAGGCGCTTAAGGAGGATGAAATGCAAGTACACACTTTTGTTACAACCTAGGATGGTATTAGTAGAACAACCTAGGATGGTATCAGTAGAATCAATAAGAAGAAGACATGCAGGTCACGTGGATCATAACGCGTTGTTCTCGTTTCTCATAATAATCAAATGTTCACACCTTATCAAAAGTTCCCAAGTAAAATTTTTATTCAGGAAAGTCAACAGATAGAAACTTGTACTCCAAGTAATTAATTTACTTAATTTGTATACCTCATTGGCACGGAAGGTGGAAATACTATTTTAAAGTAGTACTATATTAGGTAAAAGAATATTTATGAGTCCCGTAAGAGTAGCTCAATTGTAGCTGCCAGAGACAATATTTGCTGGGACTGGGGTTCGAACCCCGGATTCCCCACTTACCCACATTTTAAAAGGTGTGATCTTGCCACTAGGCTATTGAACCAAAAACAAAAAACATTTATGCTTATCTGCTTGTTTGTTTGTATGTTTGTTTGTTTTATTATTCAAATGTCATGAATTTCTTACCAATTGTAATTAATTAATAAATCAGTAATCACATTTATATTTGTATTTTGTCCAAATCAAGAAAACGGTGCAAAAACATTGATAATGAATACTCTTGCATTCACCGTCTTAGGCCGGCTTTTGTCACTTCTTACAGTCTTACAAGGCTTGATTTAATTAAAAAAATTAGACTAATCTTAGAAAGCTTAATTAAGATCACTGCAACTATTTCTTTCTAGCATCACATACATGATCATTGATTTATGGCAAATGATCATGGTGATAATCCTTTATCTGACAACGTTATTGTCCTACTTATTGCCATGGGCTCAGCATTATTTGTTGTTTCAATGTATCATGTCGTAGCCATTTGTTTTTGCAAACAACAACGTACCACCAACCTACCACAACCAACGCGACACCCCGCGACACCAAACCTCGAAGAAAACACATCCACATCAGTAGTAAACCTAATTCCAACACACAAGTACCGTAAGAGAGATAAAGACGATGCTGTTCCGAATGATGAAGGCGACACATGTGCCGTTTGTTTGGGAGATTTTGAGGAAGGTGAAGAGTTGAGGACTATGCCTGAGTGCTTACACTCTTTTCATGTTTCATGTATTGACATGTGGCTCCATTTGCATTCGAGTTGTCCCATATGCCGTGCCAGTGCCGCCCCTTCACCGGCGGTGGATGGGCAGCAACACAACATAGATATGCGTCAAGTAAATATGGTTCCACTTGCTATCATGCAAAGTGGATTGGTGAGATGGTGAGAACATTTTTCTTTTATCTTGCATAGAGCTAAATACCACATGAAACTTGTGCACATAAATGATGAGAATTTGATTACGAGGATTTTGAGGAGTCACACCGGCAAGTACACAACTAATTTAGGAATATCAAAACATGTTTATTGCAATTTGAATTTTTATTTTTTTTGTATATACTACTATGGTTGTTCCAAGAGTGTTGATTTTTTCGTACGTGTATATGCTTTTCAACAAATCATAATATACTTTGTAAGTTTCCAGTTTACTTGAATTTTTTAAATGATTAATTTTGCTCAATCTTTTAAATTGTAACCACATTTGATCCATTTAGTTTCATACATATTTTCTCAACCAAATAAAGAAAAGAAACATTGATAATAAAATGTTTTTCGTCACAAAAACAGATGCAAAAATAAAATCCAATTTGAATTTGTAAAAGACACAAATGTTCCATGAGGCAACTAATTAACTGGAACATAATTGATTCTTTTATAAGAGCTAAATAGGTCCAAAAAGGAACAAAGGTGATTCACTACTATATCGCACCATATGCACTACGAAAGATGATTATTTCTCTCAATCTTATAAAAATATATTATAGATTATTTGACAAACAAAATATATTATAGTTAAAAAACCAAAAAGTGGAATATATATATATATATATATATATATATATATATATATATATATATATATATATATATATATCATGTTCACAATCCTTGGGATGTAAATTATTAGATACCCTAAAGTTTGGTCAAGTACCGATATTCCATAGACAAAACTCGTTTAAAATTTGATTTTATTTTTGAATAAATTAATATAAAATATGAGTGTTTTTTAGAGAGAAAAAATAACGCAACATTGAATAAGGGATACATATCAAATCAAATTTGAGAGGTATTATTGTGTTCACCTCCTTGCGCAGTTGATAACCATTAACATCAATTTGAAAATCAAAGAGGAATTACGCTCAAATATAAAATTGGATTAAAGATTAAAATAAAATTGATTTTCTTGACATTTTTTTTACTTATATTTCTCAAATATTTCTTTGAAATTAGTAATGTCATGGGTTAAGTATGTTAATTATCCAGGTCTAAATGGAGGTGGAATTGAACTTGAGGATAATAAGTATTATGTGAACTTTTAATTACCATCTTGAGGATAAGATGTTTGTGCAAGATTAATGGAATGTAATAATAACCCAATTTAAGTCTAATGTAATAGAAAAGTCAAAATAGATAAAGATTATAATGAGTTAGTTGCATTAGATATTTTAGAGGTGAGTCATCGTATTCTAGAAGGATCTAGAAAGATCCTTTGTGACGAGTCATGTCAATGTTATAAATAATGGTTTGATCATTGTAATCACTTATCAAATGAATGAATGAAGAATTTAGTTATGTTTAGTGTAGTTCTTACTTTTAATCCTTACTAGAGTAATTTTCCTCTATTAATGAACAACACCAAAAGTCGTTCATAACATTCTACTTAATTTGCTTTAATATCTTAAGCAAATGATGTAATTAGAAGAAAAATGTTATACATAAAGCTAATATATTTTCATATAAAAGTATAAATATTTGAAAAAAAAGAATCGATTAATCAAATGATTAATTTTTCCTCAAAAAGTATAGATATTTGTTTTCCTAGAAAAGCATAGGATATTTGAAAAGTTGAATATTTAATTAAATAAAAAATGGTTAAAATTCAAATAAAATAGTTTATGTAGAAGGTAAATTGAAAAAGAAAAAGTCAAACCAAATTTTGTACTTCTATATAAAAAATAATAGATGTCAAATTTCTTACCAATTGCAATCAATTAATCAATCACTAATTTATATTTTGACCAAATCAACAAATGGGTGCAAAAACAACGAGCCGTCACAGTTAGAAAAAAACAACGAGCGTCTTTTGCTGGCTTTTTGTCACATTTTATAAGGGCTTAATTAAGATCAGTAAGAGCATTTCTTTGTTTCTTTTCAGTATCACATTATCATAATTGATTTATGCCAAATGATGGTTGTGATAATCCACAACGTTGTTGTCATGCTTATTGCCATGGTTACAGCAGCATTTGTTGGCTCAATGTACCATGTCATAGCCATTTGTTTTTGCCACAAACAACGCACCACCAATCCGCCACGGCACTCCGCAGCACTGAGCCTCGACAAAAGTACAACCACAACAGTAGTAAACCTTATTCCAACACACAAGTACCACAAGAGAAGTAAATTTGACGTAATTTCGGATGACGAAGGCGGCATGTGTGCCGTTTGTTTGGGAGATTTTGAGGAGGGTGAGGAGTTGAGGACTATGCCCGAATGCTTGCATACTTTTCATATACCGTGCATTGACATGTGGCTCAATTCACATTCGAATTGTCCAATTTGCCGTGCTAGTGTTGCCCCTTCGCTCACGGTAAATGGGCAACATTATAGCATAGATACGAGTCATATGGCTCCTCCACTTGATACAGTGCAAAGTGGATTTGTGCAATTGTGAAATTGTTAGCCTTGTGTGTGTGTTTTTTTTTTCTTAGTTAATTACATTTTTTTATCCTTTAACTTAATTTTAAAATTCATTTTGTTCCTTTAAAACAAAAAGAGGGTGTTATATTGGTCCTTAATATTTATATTTATTAGGCCATGTTGAGACCTCTTATCTATAGTGGTGGGGTGTGATAGGATCCTTCTTGGTTGCAATATTCTCTCGTTAGGTTTAGCCGAATTTGTTGTGAGGTTGCTCCAGATCAGTGGCGGATCTCTTCAGAGACCTGCGGGGGCCACAACATCTCCCAGATTTACCTTAAATACTATATTAGATGTATATTATCAGTCAGATTGTGACTGCTGTAGTCGAACGGGGGTACCATTTAATATATATTACATAGAAGTTTGGCACCCCCAAAAATTTAAGTCAAGATCCGCCACTGTTCCAGATATCAGAGTAATCAATCCTCTAGATAGGCAGAAGAGTCTATATGATTTAAATGAGTCCTCTGTTGTAAGTAGGAACGACTCATACATATACGAGGATACGCTTGATGTAACAAAGTCCGGGATAGGTGAAACACATATTTCTTAAAAAATCTGGCTTTACATTGAATAGTCTAATTATCTATTGAACTAAATAACTTCCAACAGAGATGAAGAATTGTTGCTTCATTTGTCTGGCAGACTTGAGAGACAAGCCACCCTCATGCAAGGGAAGTATCCCACAATTTTGCCATTTACCAAAATAAAGAGCTTGGCAAACTTTAAGATAGCAAGAATCCATAGGCAAACAATCTCATCGAAACCAAAAGCTGGAATGAAAAAGCGTCAATCCAAAGTATCAAAAGCCTTTCTAACATATTTAATTATTTCAAATATATGTAATTTAAACACTTTCATACTATTTAATTATACAATTCCTTTTGCAATTTTTTTTTATACAACGCCTAAAATGTTTTTCAATTAATATAAGTTTTACTTGTTAACCTATTTCACTTTCATGAAACAAGTCTTTTTATAAAAAATTAAAAATTAAAAATACGCGTATTTCTTACTATGAGTAAAGAAAATCAATGATATTTTAACTAAACTTTTTAATAAAAATGATTGCATGTGACAAGACGGAGCATAAACTTGCATGTGACAATTGAGAGAAGTTATTGTTATCACGTAAAGCCATGTGATGCTGGATCTTTCTATGTCAATGTCAGATCTTCTTGTATCAGTAGGATCCTGACTTTGCCAACTACTCTTTGTCCTTCCATTTAAAACAACAATAGTAACCAACCACGCATCCAATCTAGCAAAGTACAAAACATGTCAATACAATTGTAGAAAAAGCTAATTATAAGTGATGATTGCATTTTCATTTCGCGACTTACATCACTTATACAATGTTTCTATTCAACTTCTATGGATAGCAAAATTATGATTGGAAGTTTTTTTTTTAAAAAAAGTTAAATTAGTTTACTTAAATTATTATAATAGAAAATAGGATTTGAAACATTAAATAGGAGTACACTTCATTGTTTCAAATCAATATCATCAAATCAACTCAAATAAGTTAAATACGATATTATTAAAAGCGATCAACCATATTTTTTAAAGAAAATTAATTATCGACAAAGCATTCATTAAATATATTCTTGTTTAGTAAATAGTTTGTTCTTCAATTACATGAGGAAACACTATCTAAAATGTGCTTCTACTATCTTCCCTAAACAAATGAATAAATGGTTTATACAAGCACTCCTAATTGAGAATTAGTGAAAAAAGTTCTTAATATTTTTCTACTTATAGCACTTGTTGAATTACGAGAATTAACAAAATTGAAGGTAATATTAAATTTATTAATAGTTTTAGTATTTTTAAAAAAAGACTTTTTTTTTACAAGTTAAAAAGACTTAAATGTACTTTTGATATTAATTTTTTTTATACTAGTTTAGGAAGCATTGGACCATAGTGAGCAATAGATATTGGTATTGATATATACAGGTCGCGTTTAAAATAACATTCATATCTTCTCCAAATAGGAAATACATGTCATCACCACACCTCAATATTGATCATGTAAAGATTAGTTGTTGTAGGTTGGATTTCTGACACCCCCGAGTCCCTAACCCTTATAAATCATTAGAAGGAAATACATTGTTTTTATCGCCACAAGAAGTAGTATTAGTTGGATATTACGTAAGTGAATTCAACATATGATTGTTAAAAAAAGTGAGTTCTGAAAGGAAAAAAATATGCAGAACTCGCTTTTTTTTAGAATTTCGAATGGCATGCAAGAAGCATGTAGGTTGGAAAAAAATTTAATTTTTTTAGGGTCTATTTTATTTTGCAAATATGTGCCCATAGACCCTAGAACATGAAAAGTGAGCGAGTTCATAACACAACACACCATCTAAGACTCGAATTTCTGACTTAATTGATGGTGTTAATTTAGATAGTGCTAAGTAGAGGAGTGACCACATTGAAAATGTTCTTTTATATCTTTGGGAGACAATTCTAACTTCATTTATTAGCTTTTGAAATTGAATTACACTCAAACCAAAATTTTAAGATGGTATCAAAATTTATACGATAAGAACCAAGCCGCCAACATATGACTAGTCGTGCAAACTGGCCGTTTAGATGCTAAATCTTTGAAAACACGAGAGAATTGATTAAAAAAAAGTCCAACCAAAGATAATCTAAATACTTATAAGTTGGCTTATAAAGCAAGGTTTCGTTTACAAGGAACTAGTAAAAAAATTCTTTTTTGATGTAAAATCGTTTTCTTATCTCAAAAATTGCAGTATGAAAATAAAAAGAAAAAGGTAAAAATGAATGATGAAATTATATTAAAAAAAAGGTAAAAATGTTTTAGCCGCAAACTCGGTTGGGTTGGTTTGGTTAGAATATGAGAGTGCATTCCTTTTTAAGGTCTCAAAAGTCTTAGGTTTGATTCTCTCAGTGACAATTTGAGTAAGCTAATCTATGTTCTTAAAAAAAAAAATTGTTTTAGCGGTGCCATACCAAATATATGCGAGATAAGAGCAATATTTGGTATGGCACGAATTAGATTTGATTCCTCTCCGATTGGAACTCCAATTGGAATTTAACATGAATGATTATGTTAGTGATATCACCATTTAAACGCACTTATACATTTTTTAAGTTGTTGAATCCTATAAATTTTAATGGTGAAGATCACTAATATATCACATATTCAAATCTATGTTCTTTTCCTATATAGGTTCAAAACTTCAAACATGTTTTACAGTCCTCTCTTATTGAATCCCAAATATATCACAGATTCAAATCCGTATGAAATTCAAACTATTGTTTCTCTAGCTATATTCAACAGAGGTTCAGGAGTGCTTGGTTTCCTTCTATTCAAACATTACTTGTGACATACGCACATGAAAATGTTTAGAAATGCTCTTGTGACATACGCACATGAAAATGTATAGAAATGCTTGTAAAAATATTTTCAGCTATAATGAATGCTATGAACCTTTGCAGGTTTTAATCCTATGAATCTAAATTTCCACCCGATTTGATGCAGACTTATTAGCATGAAAACTTTTATGCAACAAGTTTAAACTGCTAAAATTCAAAATTTCAGAAGAAATCTTGCGTGACAGATGCAAAATCATACCAACACAGGTAATGGTTGGTACAGGACAAGCATGCTGTTTATTTTGTTCTAATACAAGAACACGCCTTGTGCCATGTGCATAGTTAACCACATTGAGGCTTCTAATGAAATTCAATTCATATCAGTGCAAGCGCGGGATCAAACAATTAAGATGGAAAGCAGAAATAATTTTAATTAAACTACATAGAAAATTTCAAGTTTCTAGCACATGACATTTTCAGCAAAAGTAGTGATGAAGTTAACTGAACCCGCTGAAACATATCTAATTCAATACTGAATTATTCAGATAATATCTTTATAGTTTAAGATCAAACAACAAACACAGAAACTGTTTTATTTTCCAAACACTTAGAAACTTTTAGCATAGAATTAAAAAGGAAGGCGTGACAATGTTGTCAAACAGCAACGCCAGCTGCTTCCAGTAGCTGTTTCACCTTAGTGATGTAATCGCTCATTGCTTCCTCCTTGGATTTCCCTGCAAATAAGAAAAAATTGATGTCTCTTAGAAAACTCCAAAAAAAAAAAAAAACGATATAGCACTAACAATGATACTTCAGATTGATGGCGTGTCAGTACGACACGGACACTTTTACTTTCGGTTTCTACGTGTCAGTGTCAAAATCTTATCAGGTGTCTCTTTCAGTGTTTCGTAACATAAAAGCACCATAAGGAAACAGAAACTAATCTAGATAGCTGTACATCAAACTTGAAACTGAAGTTTATATTTACCTTCAACGGCCTTCCATGCATCCCATTTAGCTCTGTCCCTCATGTTGAACATTCCAGGACGTGCTGTAAATTCATACACAGATACATGAACAATCATAAGCCATCTTTGGATAAACAACTTAATTAAGCGCTTATAGCATAAATTCTTATCATGTAAGTGTTATGGATACCTATTTCTATAACAAACGATAAGATAAAGTCTTCCTATTTCATAAACTACCATTGAGCTTATGGAAATATGCAAAAAACAACTTTACGACATGTCGTAAGTTGTTTCTATAATCTCTCAAGAACAGTCTCACAAGTGCTTATGTCATTAGTAGATAAGCTCACATAAATTAATACAGATAGGCCTATAGAACAAAAGGAGGGTCGGATTTTAGAAAGAAAAGAATTCCTCGGCCAGCCAAAAGGCAAAGTGAGGCTTTAAGATAGGTGGGTCTAACAATGAACAAATATATGAGGAGGCATCATACACAATATTTTTTGCTAGGTATCAAAATAAAGACGAGGCTATGGGTTACGCGGATAGCTGAGTTGGGTAGGTCGAGGAACCTAAAGACTAAAGTAAGTGCTTGTTTCTCTTAAAGCTTATATCGGCCCTGACCTCACAACCCCTTATTGTAGGAACGTGACAGAGTGAACTCAAGCTCGAAATTATCACTTACCAGTGTCAACGTTTCCAACAGTGGCTTGCTTGTACAATCCATAAAGGATAAGCAAATCCTCATTTGATGGGCTCTCTGTCAAAGTCTTGACTTTGGCGGCATGCTGCTCAAAATCCTCCTGCATCACATTAACCAACAAATGTGTGATGCTTGAAGTACCATTTACTTTTACTTGTAAGCACAATATCAAGCATCTAGCTAAGTATATATAACTAGTTCAAATTGAGAACATAGGCACGCAAAAAGTTTTGATACAAACTAAATTTCTATGAGATCAAATTTAACATTCATGCATAAGATTAACCAAGCAGCTTTCAAGCACATCGTTTGAACAGGGTTCTTTCATAATATAACCAAATTAAAATTTCCCTTTACAAATTTCCAAGTCAAATAGATGCTAATAGCATTGGACAAAGCACTGTCTTTTGAATTTAACCAAGTGGACAATCAGGGACTATTTTGGAATTTTGATACATTAAGGGACTAATATGACTACTAGCTACACATTCAGGGACCAAAGTGACTATTACCCCTTTTCCTTAATTCAAAACAAAGACACTAAGAAAAATGTGAAGGATTGAATTTGGGACTCACAATCCAATTTCCAACAACGAATCAAAGGATATCAAGCAACAATTAAATTTCAACAAAACATCCACCAATCTTAACCGCACTGACATAGACACCTGATACACAAAATTGACTCCGACACATGGACACGGACAACAATTTAAGATAATAAATTAATTGAACGTAATCACAAGTATCCGTGGGACGGGACGGGACGGAGATCAAAACAACAACGGAACAAAAAAAGGCATTTGTTTACCATAACTACATGGTGATATTTGATTGAATGCATGTGTAAAATAGTTTTACACCATCCGTGTAAACAAATTATTAAATCCCAATAATAAACAGTGTGACAGATCTGAGAAAGCATCACAGAAAGTCGAGATAAGGTGCAGTTGCTAACAGATATCACTTAAACAATATCATTAATCTGAGCCAAATTGTTTCATATGATAAATACAAGAACGTAATTAAAGTAAGGGATTAGTGAAAAACAAAGATTGAAATTGAAACATAATAGAATAGATTAAGGAGATAAACCTGCAAACCCATGATGTGTGTGTTTTGGTTGGGCGATTGAAATAATAGAGAGGGGAAATTTGAGATATGCGTTACGTTCGAAGCGTGTATTTATAAAGGATCAGAACCAGAATAATATTCCCACTCACGCGCGTATCATTAACGCGAGCATGAACCATATTCGTCTCACCGTTTTAAGAAGGTCATCAATTTTCGTAGGTGGGGGTTTTATCTAATTAATTAATTTAAGAAGGTCATCAATTTTCATAGGTGGAGGTTTTATCTAATTAACTACTAACTAACCAGGACCCCCATCACCTAAAATGGTCTTGGTTTTGTTTCATTAGGGTAGATGGATAGATGCGTGATTTGGTAATGGTATGAGGGAAACATGTTAGAAGTTAGAACCTCTGTTGGGGCAATAACTTTACCAAAAAAATATCATCAAGAGCATGATGAAAAATGTGCATAAATTCTAAAATGTGTGTGAGAAGTTAGGTTTGATTTCATGATCAAACAAACATATTCTGTGCATTTGTATTTTCACATCAATTGTATCGATCAATGATAGTTTATAGAATAAAGTTCGGTTAATTTCTCTTGGGCATTAAAAAAAATGATTATTATTTTCGGCTTACATGAATGTGATATTCCCTCTCTTTTTTTGAATGATTTTCTGCCTCAAAAGTATCTCTATTATAGAGAAACTTATGTCATTTGACGTAGATAATCAACCCTTTGGAAGAGTTTAATCATTAATTGTTAGATTGATTAAAGGGTAAAACATTTCACTTTTTCTCTAAAAGATCTCTATTTAGCCCTTGGAACTTTTCAAATATATTTTGGAAATTCTCTCACGAAATATGCGTGTGTGATTTTGACTAGAATTTCCCCCTTATAGGATTGAAACTCAGGGCTTTACTGTATGATAAATAGTCTTTAAATTTCTATTAAAACAAGTGATCTACATAAGAAAACAGGTTCTCACTACCATTTGTTTTGGCACTTTAAGTTTTCTAACACTTAAGTTGTTGACCTTCTTAAAAGAGTTCGAACGGTCATGCATAACAATGTTATGTTCTAAGTCTTTAAATGTTGTGTTTAACATGATTGAGTTTGTCATTTAAAAAGAGATAATGGTGCAATTTGTTGTCTCTTTACCTGTCCTCTGTAACGCAATGTAAATATATTTTGCTGTTTAGCATCCACCTCCATAACTGATTATTATATAACTATATTTAAGGACAAAACTAAATTTCAGCATGCACACCATATCATTTACGAGAAAGAATCAGTCATCTCTCAATAACAAAAAAAGGTCAGTACGGTCCAACATGCACACTTTATTTGAACATAAAATTATGTTCACTATAATGCACACTTATATATAATTCACTATTAAAAACAGACACTCCTTGAACTGTAAACCCGTTTAATTCAAATCAAGCTCTAAAACGCAATCATAAAGTCATGTTCGTATGACCTGATAATCTGGACAATTACGGTACATTTTCCAATCCAATTCGTATGATCTGGACAATTACTGTACTGCTTCATTATTTTCCAATCCAATGCAATTTCACAACAGCAAGTTATAACACCCAAGTTTGATTCAAACCATGAGAAACAATAAACATGGAAGAAACCTTTAAAACAAAACAATCAAATCTACTATTGAAGAGATGTCAAAAATACAAACTGAGATTCGTCTTGTCAAGGCTTAAGAAACTTGTGTTCAGATTTAAGTAAAAAGAAATAAAATCCATAAACAAGAAAAAATGTGATATTTTTTTAACACAAAATGTGATACTTAAAACGACTAGTATTTTAAGCAAAATATTATTTGCTATTAGTAGCTATGACAATACTAGCAAAAATTACCAACCTTTCAACGATTTTTGTCTGCAGAAAAAGACTTGATATTATCCCATGAAAAATAAAACATGCTAATCTGACCAGAATGCTAGTTATAGCAACAAACTTGAATAGCCATAGTTCACAAAATAACAACAGCAACAGTGATTCATGTCTTAGACTAAGCAATTTCATAATAAAGAAAAACTCAAACAAAAATTGTCTTGCAATAACTATCATATGGGTGGATTGGGAACTCGGACTTCCTGAAGTTTTCACTTCTTGTCTTCCTTCTCTGCCTCGGCAGCCCTCTTCAGTCTGGCACCCAAGTGGCGTTTGTTTGTTCGCTCGAGGCGAAGCTTGTAATAAGCCTTAAATGCCTTCATTTCATCAGTAATCTTAACAAGCTCTACAGCTGGCTTCTCCCTCACAATGGGCAAGTATGAACCTTGAACCTGTGTGGCATTTGCAAGTTCCTCAGGAGTGGAATCACCAGCCTGCGTATAAGAAACAGGGCCATAAGAAATTAAGAATAATGCACAACTTTTTCTTTTTTCAAATTTATCAGCAATGACGGTACAAAACTTAAGAATAAGGCAATATATTAAAAGCATATAAATGCAATTTATTTACCTTGACCTTGCGTGCACGTCTTGGGAAGACAACCAACTTGGCCTTGTATGTCTTCAGCCTCTGGACATTGGCTTGAAGACCTTCCAAAGATCGGTTCTTGCGGCGATGATCAACGGAAATGCCGATAGTTGGAGCAAGCTTTTTGGGAATACCTGCCGCCTACAATGTAAAATAGAAGAAATAATAAATAAACAATAAAAAAGATAAGTAAAAGCAGAACATCAAACCTACAATACATTATATTCTATACTAGATGCACTCAAACTTCAATGGCCTTTTACTCTTTTATCATCTTGAATATGAAACATCAAAGTCACTAATGAGAATATTCCGAGAACTCAAACTGTCTATAATATGATTAGTGTTTTCGGTGGAGCATAAGCAAATAAATCATGGATAATACAAGGAGGTAAATAAAGCATGGATACCACACGGAGATTCACCAATGTAAATTGGATATTGGTGTAACATCATAAGTGTAATTGTATTGTAACAACTAAAATTGATTTTGATGGTCAAGCTGGATATAAAGCTCTCAAGCATACGAATTAGGGCCAGCTATAGGCCTTAAAAATAAACTCAACTAAATTAACTAGCCTATCCTAAGGGTAAAAACACTCCATATGGACAAGTTGGTTCGCCTGACAAAGGTGTAGAGAATTTCCATGTCGCTGAAGGACAACCAACAGAAAATACAATGACCCATCAATTCATTCTATAGGCAATGAAACTAAAAACAAACTGAACCTCAGTTCTACTAAGATTGCAAAAATGCATAGAGACAGGGCACATTATGTTTTATTTTATCCAATAAGATTAGCTTATATCTTATATATCATAATTTCAATAATTTCACAAGGTAGAGTTACTATAATTTCACATAGAGGTTGTTTGTAAAAAAACATTTTCAAAAGTTTTTGTCCTTTTATTACATATTCTAAAAAAAATGAGAACATGAAAATTATCAAAGCTTCAAATGAGAAGCTAAGCTGTAGCTTTTCATGAAAACCATTGTGGTTAACTGTTTTATAAGTGATTTTCACTTTGGTAAACAAACAAAGCAAGTTCAACTCTATTTTTAAATCTCCATAAATATATCTCTAAAATTATACAACATCAAATTCACTTTTTTTACAATGTACAACAAACAGGCCCGTAATTACATCGTAAAAAAACACAAATGGTATACCTTCAACTCCTCGAGAGAAAAGCCTTTACCAGCCCTAAGTTTCATGTTGTATTTCTGAGTCTGTCCATGAACAATTGGCCTAAGAGGTCCAGCTGTAGGCCTTGGGAAAATCTTCACCGCCTTCTTTTGTCGAGCTGAAGAATGCATGGAACCATCGTGTCAAAGAAACAAATTAACCATCAAAACTAATCCCAAATAAAACTGATTTAATCAAACTAATAATTCATAGAACCGAATTAATCAAAAAACAATATTATTACCTAAGCGTCTTCTTGTCTTCCTAGCAGGTTGGTTAAACCATGTCTTAACATAGTTTTGCCAATGCTTGCGGAAGTGTTCGTTAGGGATAACATTGTTATGCTTCACCATTGTTTACCTTACCTTCAAAATAAATTGAAAATTAAAAGCGAAAATAATGAAAAAATTGAAGATCTACGAGGAGAAAAGCACGAAGAGTTGTGATTGGAACGTGTAAGGAGAAGGTGAGAGATTGAAGTACCTGAGGCGATTTCACGAGCAGGAGCAACTGAAGAAGATGGAGGCAGAAATGGTGACTAGGGTTAGGGTTTTAATCAGATAAATGGATTCTTAAAAGAATGGGCCTACGTAACAAAGCTACAATTGGCCCAAGATTCAAAATTTGCTCTTTAGACACCCATACTTTATTTCCAGACACCCCGAACTGACCATTTTACTTTCTACAGAATTAATTACCATTTTTTCAAGCCTTGGTTCCTTTTTCTATTGTCTTAAATAAATTGAAGCTTCCATAAACTCATGCATATGTGTAACTCAATTTATACTAGCAAATGTCGATCTTCTTATGAATTATCCAACAAACCTTGCGATATTACATTGATTACACCACTAATTGTCAAATTTCAGGCCTTCCATGAGATTTTCTGATGATGATATTGCTTATGATTTTTTTTTTTACTAGAAAAATACATGGAACAATTTTCCACCCGCGATTTTAACTGCAATGACAATTCTTTAAGAAAATGAAAATACACATAATTTAATGTTGCAATCCAAATTCATTACACTCATACACTCTTCCAGCTAGATAGTTTATTAACAACAAGGGCATCATGCTGCATACACTTCTTCTCCCACAAATGACCTTATAAATTTTGTTCAATTACTTATGAGTGTGAGCTCCTGAAATTCAAATCAAGAGGAAGCTCATTATTGCCTTTGTATTTTGTAGGTTAGGAATTTTGATAAGCAATTAATCTGTTAGTTACGACTAACGAATCAAAATAATGAGCAGAAAATGTGTTAATTATCTCACCTACAAAAATAAGAAGG
>Ga0209282_1000702_pt1 | contig 16718 bp, 5 predicted proteins | sample Mtrugardesep15_FD_187529 | JGI IMG/M metagenome (GOLD analysis project Ga0209282, IMG submission 187529) | Root nodule microbial communities of legume samples collected from California, USA - M. trunc garden sep15 (SPAdes) (version 2) | ecosystem: Host-associated > Plants > Roots > Nodule...
CTTCCAATTTTTATCCAACATCACATCAATGTTCCAACAATCCCCCACTTGAATTTAAAAAATGGTTTCAATAATAACGTCAAAACGTTTCTATAAGGTTGCTAATAAACAAAGGTGTCGCCTACAACTTGAACCTTTTCACAGCGGATAATATTATGATTTACAAGAGTTGCTTACAACACTGAACTCTATCTCAGACATAGAACCCACACACAAACCTTTTTCTAAGGTGTATTCTAAAAGCCCGTGCGTTTATGGCCATGCACGTCTATCTCAGATTTAACAAACACTCTAGATATTCTGCCCCGAATTCCATAGGAACCGACCTTAGTTCCACATTAGTATAGGTGAGTCTATCAAGAGTACTCCTGTAGCTATGTACTCCACTACACATAGAGTATAGATCTCATTAAGAGTTTTATTATCTCATCCTTGTATTACTACAGGAATCATGCTTTCTTACTTTTGTCATAGCATGTTCTATCACTTGTGACTTGTTATTACCCATTGAACCTATTTCTTGCGATCTCCAGTCATGTAGGTCAGGTTACCATCACTTGTGACCTTTGGGCATTAGTCTCATCCTATTGGATGTGTTTAGGACTTTCTTTCTAGTAATTCCTTTCGTCAAAGGATTCACTAATTCTTTATCAGTACGTATATGATCTACTTTAATCGTTCCTTTTGAGAGTAGCTAGCTCTCTAATCCTTTATGTGTTTGTGCCCAAATTATCGTCTCTTTCCATTGTACTAACGATTCTCAATTTTTGTAATAGCTGCAGTACTATCACAATGAATTAACACTTTTGGAAACGGTTTTATCCACTAAGGATTCTCAACTAGCAACCATCTTATCAACTTGCTTCTTCACTAGTTTTCTCTAGTGTTCTCATCTCAGATTCATTCCATAGTGGACTGAGTCAATATTATTTGTTTCAACAAAAAACTCCTCTAGTGATGCTCAATGTGTAGCCACTGGTCGCTAAATACTCATCTGAAGGATGTTATATTTTATATCTTGTACCATTCAAGTACAATAGGTTACTCCTCATAATTTAATCTTAGAGTCATAGTCTTCTTAAGGCACCTCATGACTCTTTCAATAGCATGGCAATGCTTCTCATTCGTCTACTAGTAAACTTGCACAAGAGTTTCACGACATCAGCAATGTCGGGTCTAATACATTCAATGGCTTACCTAAGGACTGCCAATGATGCTCGCATGTTCTGTTTGTTTAACTCCATCTCAAGTGTTCTTACACTTGGATCATAATATATGCTTGCAAGTTTACGCTCAAATAATAACATTTCCTTAAGATCTTCTCAATTTTGTGAGTTTCATCAAAAGGTTTCTCTTTTTTGATGTAGTAATCTTGAAACCAAGAATTATTTCAACTTTGTCTAGGTCTTTCTTATCAATGTTGTTGATAAATAATGATTTCTCATAATTCATAACATGAATCTTTAAACCAAATATGAGCAAGTTGTCTTCATAGAGACATATGATCGTGCAAATATTATTTGTCACTTTCATTCACTTTTTACTCATTCGATAGCATTAGAATGTCAAATCTTTATGTCATTCCTTAAGAGTTTATTTTAGACCTCACAAAGAATTATCTAACTTACATACCTTGTTTTCTTGTCCATGAATCGCGAAAAATTTCATATAGATTTGCTCTTCTAGTTCACCATAAAAAATTCAACTTTCACATCCATTTGGAGTACTATCGAGTTATTAATAGCGACTAAAGGGACTAGTACTCTTATGGATGATTCTAGTGACTGGTGAATGAGTGTCGAAGAAGTCTATATTTTTCTTTGTCTTAAAACCTTTGATTAAAAGGAGAGCCTTGTATTCATCAACCGTCCCATCAGGTTTTAGTTTCCTTTTTCAAAATTCAAATACAACCGATTGGTTTTGCAACTATAAGACAAGTCAATCAAGTGTCATGTTTTGTTAGACTCTAGAAAATCCATTTCATAGTTTATTGCGTCTTGCCATAATTCAGCATCCATTAAGGATATAACTTTTTAAGGCTTAATGGATCTTCCTCCAATGTATAAACCAAGTTCATACTCTTTAACAATTCTAGCTTTCTTACCTCTTTGATGTTCTATAACATCTCGTACGATGTTTTCATAACTATTTTTGACTATTGGAATGTGATCACATATAGTGCCCCCACTAGTTCTTAATTTTTAAAATGGAATTTATTTTGCCCCCACTAATGTCGTGCTCCCACTAGCGCCCCCACTATTCTTTATTTAAAGGGGTGAATATTTACATAGAAATCAATATCGTTTTATTTTATGATTACTTTAGCATTTAGGTCATAAAACCTATATGTTTCGCTATTAGCATACCCAATGAATACACATTCATAGGCTCTACTAGTGAGTTTAACTCTCTCAGGGTTCGAAATCCGAACTTATGTTAGACAATCCCAAGTTCAAAAATAAGACAAGTTGGATTGTCTTTTCTTCAAAAATTTCTTTATAAGAATTTTTGTTCTTAGACTTGGGTATTCTATAAATTTCAATTTTCGTTATAGAAATTGAACATATCAAGCATGTCAATTTTATTTTTCAAAATTCACAGTCATCAATAAATATGATAAAACACCATTATATCATTTCTAGTTTATGTGCCATTCGCACGTATCATAATTTATTAAGTTTAGAGATTCAAATTCTCTAAACACTTATTTATATGAACTTTTGGTTCATATATCTTGACTGCAAAAAATAAAATTGTCCAACTATATAACTTTGTAATTAAGTCCAATTTACTCAAATTTAAAATTAAATGTTTGTTCACGAGTCAAATATTAAAATCACACAACTAATAAAATAAAAGAAGAATTTTAATTCTGAACATACCATCAAAACACATTCTTTTCCCAATAGGAATACATGATGTACAAGTCACTAGACCTATTCTTTCGGGATTAAAATCCTAAAATAATTGAATAATCAAGTTCATATATGTCCAAAAAATGGTACAGGAGCTCAAATTCACAAAGATATACATGTGCTTTAATTTACCAAAAGAACTAGTCCATGTGCTTGAATGGAACTGGTACAGCAATGTAAGCACAAGATCCATCTCATCATGTGGTAAACCATCATTAAAATTTAGAACCATTGCATCATTTTACGGTTGTCATCGTTCAAGGGTCACATTATAAAAAATTTTCCAATACTTGACGACCAATTTTTTATCCCACTCCGATCAACTATTTTCAGCAAATTGTTACGATAAATATATGTCTGTCAATTGTCAAGAATTCAATGGAAAATTAAGGACAATGCAACAACATTTGTTGGTTCTATTCTCTTAATAGTTAAAGTTATTTATTCACTTATTCACAGTGCGGTTTTGACTTTTGAATATAAATTTCAAATAGTTTTGACTTTTGAATATAAATTTCAAATAGATACTAAGTCGCATATGTGAATTTTTAGTGTTGTTGTTATAACAACAATCTCTTCATCGTTTTAGACAAAAAATGTATATCTATAATCTGATTTATCCTTGTTTTATTTAGGGACGACTGAACCTTAATAAGTAATTTCTTCGGTAGACATAGCAAATAGAAACGTCTTAAAATTGTTGTTTTTAGATTTCAAAACTGTTTTATTTGGATTTCCAAATTCTATTATCTACCGAAGAAGTTGTTACTAGGTTGAGTCACGATCAGGTCGCTCTCTTTAAGACGTTTCATGGCACTGCCCAAAATTGTGCAAGACGGAAGAAAACCGTTCGAGAATTACACCTTCAATATGGTACCAAGACCATTCTTTTAATACTGAATCCACTTTAATATGGTATTGTTACCACTCTATTATGGTCTTGAGACCACTCAAATATGGTGTTACCACCATTCTAATTATTAACATCTCCAACTATGATACTATGATCACTCAAATATGGTTTTACACCATTTTAATGTCTAACTTCTTCAAGAATCGAAGAATATATTTTAAGATCATTCATAATTTTTAAGGGACTGTATACCGAAAAAGGACTATGATCTTAAAGTATTATTTATTCTGAAGGACATAAAAATATCGAAGGGACTATGATCTTAAGACCATTCTTAATTCCGAAGGGACGTTAAACCGAAAAGGGAGTATGGTCTTAAGAATACTCTAATTCGGAAGGGACATAAAAAAGGATATGAAGAGAAGAAAGACTCGTCAACACAAGTCGGGAAAGGGAGAAGAGAGAAAGAGTTCCCGACAACTAAATGAAACTTTTTGTGTGTTTTTTGAACTGAGTGGAGTCCTCTATTTATAGAGATTTTGTAACTGTTTTAGCAAAAATTGTGACAACAATTACTCTAATGGATAAGATTAAAATGAAGTTTATCCATTAATCAGTTCAACAACACTTGTGGATAAGATCAAATGAAACAAATTCACAAAAAGGAGGAAACAAACTATTGGATTTGAATGAAAGAAATATAAAAAATTTATATAGAGAATTCTTAATTCTGTGGATAATTGATTTTGATCTTATATGTGAAAAATCCTCAAATATATGTAGAATTATCATATATGGATAATTGATAATTTTCTATTTGTATATATCTATCTATCTATACTAAATTGTAAATTAAGGTTGAAGGTTGATTCATTCTTGAACACATATTGTGATGATGCAACATCTCTAGAAAAGTTGAAAGCTCCACTCCTCTCTTAATCTATCTATATCTAAGCTTAGTTACAAAATTTCCCCAGCCTTTCTTATTCTATTGGCAACATTAACATATAACCCTTCATGTCTAATGCTAAAATTTATTCTTTTCATGATACAAATTTCATTTTATTTATATCTATTTCGCTGCAAACCGGGGCCAAAAAATATATTGTTGCTGAATGATTTTTTTTTTAAACAAAAAAATTGTCATGTCTTAAATTACAGCCTAAAATGATAAATTAATTTTGCATAAATAAGCGAAAAACCATGAAAGTGTCTTCTTTAATTTTTTGCCCCTTGGAATCAATTATTACAATCTAACTCGGTATGAATTTTCATATTTTTAAACTATTCTTATTATTAATATTAATAATAATAGTATTAATTTGGGTCCTTTGAAATGTAAGGAATGACCGTGTTTTTCTCAAATCGGGTATAATATGTTGACGAGATTGTGTAGGAGATCAAAGTCCTCTCTTGGATATGGAGTTTATCTAGGTTGAGGAATGCTTGGTGTCTCTTTTATGAGTGGTGTTGGAATTCAAAGAAATGAATTAGGAGAGGGTAGTTTGGGTGATGTTTTGTTTTCAAGTAGTCTGCGTTGCTCTCAGAAGCTTTGTTCTGTTGCTGGCTGTTAGCTTCTGCAGTTTGTTGTTCTTGGGTGTTTGGCCTGCGTGCCTTTTGTATTGTTCCACCACCCTTTTTATGCACTTCTGGTACATGGGGTTTTCATCTATATATTGCTATTTAAAAAAGAAAATAATAGTATTAACTTTGATAAAAAAATGGTAGTCGTATTGCGTATTTTAAAATACTAAAATCAATAATTTATATGTGAATATATTTTGATCGGCGACCTCAAAATTATGAATTATGTTTTTGTTTAGAATGAATTTATTTGTAGTAGATATCAACATCCATGTTATGGAATTAGATATAAACATGTGTGAGATGGTTATGTGTGAGAAGGTTCTTCTACAGCAAGGTATGCATTTTTATTCTTCTATTTAATTTTGCATGCATTTTAATATATACATGTTATACATGTTTAAAAAATATTTATCATAAAAGAGATTAAGATGAATATAGCATAACTAATTTATTTTACTAAAAACCATGTTATTATTATTTTATTTTTTTAAAGAAAAAACCATGTTATTTTTATACAGTGTTTGAATGGAACATATAAAAAATAGCCATTTGAATTTTTTAAACAAGGTTATTTAATTTTGAGTCAAGTTAGAATAAACAAAATATAATCTAAATAAAATTCACTATTTTATCTTAAGGCTAAAATTACATTAAAAAAAAAGAAAAAAAAAAGAGGGGACAGAAAAACTCAGAAAAAAGGAAACGAAAATAAGATTTTATTCTAATTTTTATCGAATAAAAACATATATTGCAAATGGTTGAAACTACTACCCCAAACAATTCAACAACACTTCTATCGATTTTTATATAAAAAAACTGATAATAATAATAATAATAATAATAATAATAATAATAATAATAATAATAATAATAATAATAATAATAATAATAATAATAATAATAATAATAATAAATCTAAATAAATTTCACTATTTTTTTATTAAGGCTAAAATTAGATTAAAACAAAAGTAAGAGGGGATAGAAAAGACCCAGAAAACAAAAAAAAGAAGTTTTTATTCTATTTTTATTGAATAAAAACATATATTGTAAAAGAAACTATGACCAAAACTACCCCAAACATTTCAGCTACACTTCTATTGATTTATATATAAAATTGAATGACATAATATTTAGGTCAAAAGTAACTTTTATATATCTTCTTATATTTTATATTTTATATTCACTTGACGAGGAAATGTTTTTAACACATTTTAAATATAATATTTTTAAATCAAATAATAATACAACGCATCTACTAAAAATGTTGTTTTTGATAAAAAAAAATAAAGTATTTAAAAAATCTAATCAAATCCGTGCACGCACGGATCATATACCTAGTATCAGTAGTTACAAACTTAAGAAGAGCATTTACATAATGATCATTAAAGTACCTGTTTTAATTGTGTAGTTTCTCCTTTAATTGCTTAGTTTAGGTTTTGATGATGTTTTTTGATTTATGTTTTGAATTGATTTGTTTATGATTAACTCCTTAGTTGAAATTGTAAGGCACCCTAGCTAGTCTCTGTCTCAAAATTGTCTATGATGATGTCTTATGAACCTTTCCATTTGTATCAAGTTAGGTGTCCATTGTTATTCAAGTTTTCTAAGAAATTTCCTTGTATGTGAAATTGATTCGATTCAAATGTTTGCTTTGCAACCCTTGAATAGATTCACTCATGGTATCGGGTGTTTTGGTTAGAGTTGTTGATTCGATTCAAATTCCTGCATTGCAAAATTTGAATCGAATCACTCATCCTCTCCAGTGTTTGATTTTTGGTGGTTGAATCGTATAAAGTTCTTTGAATAGTATGATTTCACTTCTGGAAACCTTGAATCGATTCAAAACTTTGAATATATGGTTTTGATTCGATTCAATCTTCATCATGAAATGGTTTAAATCGATTAAAAGTTCTTCCATTTCGTTTCATTCTTCTTGCTAACCTAGATATTAATTTCTACATTACTGAATCGATCCATGAATAATGTGATAGAATTTAAACTCATTCTTTTAGTGTTATTTTTGAGCCCAAGTTGTTATTTTCCCTCACACCTATATAAGCTTGCCTCTACTCATTCTCTCATTCATAGAATCAATTTGCAAAAACACTCTAAAGTCTTTCCACTATCCCGCACTACAAACTTCTTCACTTTAAACATTTTTTCTAAGATCATATGTAGAATTTGAGATATAGATTTTTAGGGTGCTATAGGATATTTGTAAGTTTGTTTTATTTTAAGGATCTTGGTAGTGCATCAAGGATCCAAAACAAAAAGAGGTAATTATCACCTCCAAAGATAATTGTGGGGGTTGTTTCTCAAACAATTAAGGTTCGAGGGAATCGAAACGGAGGCAAAGAAGATTTCTTGGCAAAGAAGATCAAAGTATTGCATGCAAACTTGAGATTTGAAGACCTTGGGATTATCCGATTTCAAGAGAACTTGAAGATTGGATATTTTATGTGATTGCATAGGATAGAAAATTCAGAATCAATTGGATTAGGAATTGAAGGAATCTTTGTAATCATATTCTTGTAAACATTTTCAACATTTTAGTGGAAGCTCATGAAAGAGTGTTTTCTTCTAAGAAGAGAGGATGTACCCTTAGCGAGGATTTTTTTTTTTTGAAAAAGCCAAATGAAATATAAAGTCAGGAGAGGCCTGAACCAAATACAAAATCAATCCATAAGAAGACGAGAGTGAGATAAACCAAAACTATCTCTCAAAAGGAGAGAGGCCCAAAAAGGGGGAGGGGAGGGCGACCACTGAGTAGAATATAAAGCAAGACCCTGTCCATGTTGTCTTCCTTAAGAGTGTGGGTGCATCTGCAAGTAATCTGCTGACAAAACTGCCTTCAATTCTGCCATTTGTTAAACATTTGCCAAGGAATACCAGAATTTCTATGGAAAGCATTAACCACCGCAACAGAATCTGTTATGCTAGCTATTGAAAAAGCCAATGCGATGTACCATTAGCGAGGATGAAAGAGACGAACCTCTATAAATCTCTAGTGTTCTCTTCTCCTTTAACTCTTTAAATTCAACAATTAACTTTGATATATGATGTTTATTGATTAACTTAGTTACCACATGATTATGATTGAATATTTTCCTAAAACCTAATTTCCATCGATCAATGTTGTGAACAATACATCACCAATTCAACCACCTTTCATATTGGAGATTAACTTTTTGATAGTCGTCTTTCATATATCAAATTAGGTTATTCCTTATGGTAGTTGTTTCATTTTTAAAGTTAGGTTTGGTTTGACATAGTTATTGGTTTTGTGGATTATTTTGTGTATTGATAATTGATTATTATATGCCAATTAAAGTGTGAATCTCTCGTTCAAATTGAATTGTTGTTTACACGTTGTATAAATCTCTAGTGGATAGATCGATCAAAAGGAGATTGAGCAATGAAGAGATTAGATAAGAAGAAGCAAGGAGCCATGGAGATTTGTGGAGAGGAGATCGACGAGTTCCTTTTTTTTTTTGGACCAAATTGTTCTTTAATAAAAATAAAATAAAATTAAGCAACTGGTATTGTCGGTTTCTAGTAAAGAAATTAAAACAAGTGGGTGATGTGTCTAATTTTGATTGGAGTGTGTTAAAAGAGAGTGTTAGTGGGAATGACCCTAGCATTTCTCAAATTATTATCATTCATATCTTATGCGCAATTTTGAATAGTCATTAATTTTCCAAAAAAGTAAATTAAAACCGCGATTTTGAAAAGTTTTAAAAGGGAAGAAGTTATTCACCACCTCTCTAGCTTATCGTAGTATCCGTCATATTGAGCAAAAAGTGGCATCAGTAGCTTGTTCTCTTCGAATATGGTTTAATTACCAGAAGAGTACAATATGACGAACAAGAAGATGAAACTATCTCTTCCATCCAAATGAGATCTATTGACATTATTTATAAGCTACAAAACCTTGGTAAAACTATCTCAAAGAAAGATTGCGCTAATAAGGTCTTAATATGTATGACTAGGGAATGGAAACCAAAGGTCTCTGCCATCAAGGAGTACCAAAATCTCAACACCTTAGGCATCACCACTCTATTTGGAATGCTCGAGGAACATGAGCATGAAATTACAAGGTTGAAAGCTAGTGAGGAAAGTTTCAAGAAGAAAGAGAAAAAGTCCATTGCGTTAAAATCCTCCTCATCCAAAGCAACCTCTTAGGTTCAAGAGGATAATGACTTCGATGAAAATTCACCCAGTCAAGAGGAAATTGGGTTGTTCGTGAGAAGATACAACCGCTATGTTTAAAAGAATGACTTGAAACATAGTGATAAAAACTTGACTAACTTTACAAAGGCTTAACTTTAAGAAATGAATGTCCAAAACTACTCAAAGCTAAATACAAATCCAACTCCTCAAGAAAATCAAGAGGAATAAGATCTTATATTTCTTGGGAAATGGTATGGTGTCTGCATTAAGCAACTTGGAAAATGATGAAGTTGCACACTTGTGTCTCATGGGACACAAGTAAAAGCAAAATGAGGTAACTTACTCCGACTCCGATTCGGAGTTTAATCCTTTCCATGAGTAATTACAAATGACTTTAGTAGATATGCATGGAGACACTATAATGACTTAATCCTATTCAAACCAAGTCTAATCCTTTTAGTCTTGGGATTGCTGGAATAGTCTAATGACTTGATGGGAACACCCCGAATGATTAGTTTTGTGAAGCCCAGAGATAATAAGATTCGCACTTAAAGGGTCTAAATAATAATCAACCATATGAATATGCATGTTTTTTTTTTTTGAGTAAATATGCATGGTTGTTATTGAGATACATTTATGTATTCTGAAAGAAAACATGAAATACCTAAGAGACTCTTGTCTTTAGAATTTTTTTAACTTAAAATAGAAAAATAGACTTGGAATGTTTATGAATTGACATTAAGATGAAACCAATGAATATTCATTTTAAATATTCTCAAGTATAGAGGATTTTGCTTAATATAATCAATTCTTAGAAATAGTAGCAAAAATGAAATAGTAGTAATTAACCGTTCATTCAAACAAAGAACAAGCAAGTTTATAATAATGTTAAAAATCATTAGATCATTGGTAACTATAAGACTCACATTTATATACCATAATCTGATTTTGTAACTAACCTCACATGACCCTATCCTATAGAAAATAAAAAAATAAAAAAATTTGAAAGAAAGAAAGAAAAATTGAAAACTATGGTTTTGACTATATTCCTAGCTTTACCTACAAATTAAGCATGCCTATGTCACGGCATTAGGTTCATATCACCGTACAAATTATTTTGGACAATTTCATATGCAAATAAGCATCATTAAATTTATCTATTAACGACGGATTAAGTGATCACTATATTAATCTGTCTCTAAATTGGTCGTTAAATAAATTAATGAACGAATTGTAAAATGTCACTAAATCACTAGTTGAAAATGTTTTTTTTAGGGACTAGTTGGTAATGCTAGCAACTGATGTAATAATGGATGTTGATTTAATATTTTTAATATTTAAATCAATCCCTAAATCGAACACTATATGACATTATTTGCAGTGGATATTTATAAGTATCATTAGCCACTAGCTAAGATGACGTCAAATAAGGGTAATAACTAACTTAACAGGGGCATATATGCACGTACTCATGGTAGTAGCTAACCTTCAACTATTTAACAAATTCCAATGCTTCATCACAAAATTATAAAGAAAAAAAAATGATGAAAGGATAAATTATATCAAATAATTTTAATGAGCATTTTACATTTGTTTTTAGGAGATCAATTTAGATTTCGTCCAATGAAGTTATAGTGTCAAACTCTACTCATGATTGTTTTACAAAAAGATATATGCATATGAAATGAAAGATTAGACAAAATAATTAAGTATGTTAATTTGTGAAACATACACAATAGTTAATTTTTTTTAGATAGTTAAAAAAATTCGAGTCTTATTAACGAGTGTCTTAAAGATACTCTTTAAGGATACTCAATTAAAAAACTATTCATTGGAAAGACTTAATATTTCAATTTCAGATATATTGAATATACAAATAGCTATAAAAATTTACTATTTAATGTCCTTAAAGAGCTCTTAAGACACTCGTTAGCATTTCTCAAAAAATTATATCTGTGCCCTACAAGATTGGAGATTGGAGAGTGCACCTTACGCTCCCTATGTGCTTTGTGGGGAACCCTGAGAATAATTTAAAAATCATCAAATAAAAAATCATAAAATAATAAGAAGATAACAATATATAATAACAATCATACTAGTCACATTCATTCAGTAAACTTGCTTTTTACGATAGCTAGCTTTAACCATTCCCGTCGGCGTAGTCACCGGCCGTCAACCCTTTCCAAGGGTGTAGAATGGTGGCGTTGACAACCATGATGGTATATAAGTTCCACACTTCCAACCTCACGTACAAAAATTTATTGCAACCTTCAAAGTTCAAAGAGTAAGAGAGAGGTCATAAATATCCATATAAGTGGTGCAGCTTGTTCCTAATTAAGAGATTGAGCTTTGAATTTGTAGAGTATGAGTTCTTCAAATGGCGGTGTGCCACCGGGGTTTCGATTTCATCCGACTGATGAAGAGTTACTTCATTACTATTTGAAGAAGAAGGTGTCGTTTCAGAAATTTGATATGGATGTTATAAGAGAGGTGGACTTGAACAAGATGGAACCTTGGGACTTGCAAGGTAAAATAGCTGTTTTCTTATTTAACTTTATTCTTTGGTTATCTTCTATATATAAGTTTTTTCATTTTTTTTTACAATCTTCTATATATAAGCTTTGAGATTGAGAACATATTAGTTACACTACATGTATATAAAAGGGATAATATTGGATAAGCAAAAACTAGTTAATTTTCTTTTTGTTTTGAGTATCTTAATTTCTCCATGTATTATTGTTTTTATCTGTATCCAAATATAATTGGTTAGGATGTTTATGTTTTCATGATTTTAATATTTACAACAAGAAAGATTTTTTATAATGCCAATTTAATTGATTTTCTTATTTACATCATCCTTTTATGCACTGTCAAAACAAAAATCAACCTTTTATGCTTTATAATACCTGCCCAAAGTTAAGATGACAAGATAATTTCCTTAGGTCTCTTACAATTAAAAGATTTTTTTTTTAAGAAAAACAATAAAACTTAATGAAAATATTTCATATTTTATAATTTTCAGAACTAAAATTAATATTATATGAATAAAGATATTAAATCAATTGACTTTATTATCAATTAAAAAAATCAAACAAAATCGATTACATTAGTTTAATTAATAATTTTTGTATCTTAAAATGTTGGGAAAATAAGTAATTTTACTAAAACACTGTCATGGACTTTAAAATTAAAATTCGTTAACCAAGTGGATTGGGCTTCAGTGGCAAGGAGCCCCTTCCAAGGACGTATCCGGGGAATATCAGTTTCGATTCCTTGGAGGAACAACACTTGACCAATGCGCATATCTCTACGCACAAGCCGGATTAGTCGCTCACCGTTGGTGGGCGGAAACCCGTGCGAAAGAAAAAAAAATTAATTCATTTTAGATTTCAATATGTGTTGAGTTGGTCTAGCTTTCATGAAATTTTGAGTTGTTCTTATTAGATGTGCTTAAGTATAATCTAAAGGTTTTATCTAATATGAACAAAAGCGTCCAACAACACATTCTTAAATTTTTTAGTAAATTTTAATAAAATATTACATCTATTTCCCTTTTTTATTATTATATATTCATTTTTGATAAAATTGTGTCGGTTCACATTTACAAACTTTTTTATCCACAATTGTATATTATCATGAAGAGTTTGGTCTTGGTCAACTTGCACAAAAAGTGTTGGTCTCGAGCTTTCATAGTTCCGGTGTTATCTGCGTAATTTTGTAGGGTTGCTTATTATGGTACATCTTGAATTTGCTTGGCTTTAATAAATCATTTTTGCCTATTAAAAATAAAAAAAATACTTTGAAGTTTGAATTCCTTTTTTGTAAATTGGTCCTACATCGACAAGCATAAATAAAATCAATAAAAATAAATACTTTGATTGATAGTGTTATCCATTATGCTACATCATGTACCTTATTTGTAATTGTGGCCATAATTTGTAGTGTTTGCTAACTTTTAAATTTCTTCATGATGCACAGAAAAATGTAAGATTGGATCGACACCACAAAACGAGTGGTATTTCTTCAGTCACAAGGACAGAAAGTACCCAACAGGGTCAAGAACTAATAGAGCAACAAATGCAGGGTTTTGGAAAGCTACAGGAAGAGACAAGTGCATTAGGAATACTTACAAGAAAATTGGTATGAGAAAGACTCTTGTGTTCTACAAAGGCAGAGCTCCTCATGGACAAAAGACTGATTGGATTATGCATGAATATCGTCTTGAAGATGGCAATGATCCTACCAATGTATGCATCTCTTTCTCTGTATATGTTAAATACTTCCTCTGTCCCGAAATATAAGTAAAAATAGATCAACACAAGTTGATGTATTTGAAATACATTAATTTATGTTGACTGAAATACATTAACTCACGTTGACATATTTTTGCTTATATTTTAGAACGGAGTGAATATTGAATATCCAGTTTACAGTGCACTATTCTAAAGTAAAATCATGTGTTTAATTTTGATGTACCCTCACAACCATTCATATATGTGATATAAATGTTGAAATGTTGGTTATATATGAATGAAATGTATTTGTAGGAAGATGGATGGGTGGTATGCAGGGTGTTCAAGAAGAAAAACCTATTCAAGATTGGGAGTGAAGGTGGATCTACACACAATCAAGATCAACAAATGAACAATATTTCCTCAACGAATCCACGCTCCTTCATGCAAAGAGAAAACCAATACTTACTACATCAACAACAACATCAAAACCACCACAGGAACCTATCCGGTTTCGAGCTCGAAAAACCCGAGCTCAGTCTTCATTATCAACACTTGCAAAACTCTCAATACTCACTCTTCCACTCCCAACCCCAGCCTCAACCTCTACAGGCTAACTTTGATTACTCATATGCATCACCTTTACAGACTGAACAACCTATTATAGTGAAACAACTTATGACAAACCCTAGAGATTGTGAGAGTGGTAGTGATGGTTTGAGATATCAAGTTTCAGAATCTGGCATTGAAGTTGGCTCTTGTGAACCACCTCAAGAAATGGGTGTAGGAAGGAGTGGTGAGGGAATGAATGAATGGGGAATGCTTGATAGGCTTGTGAATGAAGACTCCACAAAAGAGGCTACAAGGTTTGAGGATGCAAATCCCAATCAAATCAATCAGCTTTCATTGAGGGGAGAGATGGATTTTTGGGGCTATGGAAAACAATGATTTTATTTCCCCCATTTTATAATTACATTATTAAGACTAATTAAATGTAAGGTATATGTTTAAATTGTTGTCGCAGTCGGATTGTGGTTACGCTACAAACATTTATATTATGACAATATGCGGTTTAATGTGGCCGTAATTGTGGTTGCAATGTTGTTGCAAATATCTCTAAAACTTTTATATTGTAGCCACGTTGCAGACTGCAATTTAAAATTATGATATAAGGGTTGGAGATCATGCATTAGATTGTTCTAACCATTCAATCATATATGATTATAGAAAAGACATACATATTATTATTTTGATACTGATTATTGAACATTGTTTGTAACATTTCACTTGATTTGAAGATTTTAATAATTATAATTTATATTCATTGTTTGTTATATATACGTACCAAATGTCAATTTGAAAGTAAATTTTATTGTGATGTCGGTTATTACTTGATCCGTGATCCATCGTATATGTCTATTAAGTCTTGAATTGCATAATACTTGGTGGTGTTAGATAATAGGTTTCATGGATGAGAAATATATGACCAGGAATAATGTTTATATAATATTGATATTGATAATTGGAATTTTTTTTTTCTTTCAAATAATGTAGTTGCTAGAAATTAACCTTTTTAAAGATAAATAATTGGAATCTTAATCTCAGATACTTTTAAAAAAAAGCATTTGGTTAATATTTACCATATTCCTAAGATTATTTGTAAAAATGGGATATATGTGTAGTTACTTGGTGGTGTTAGATAATAAGTTTCATGGATGAGAAATACATTTTTTTTGTTGTTGAGAGAAATGGATGAGAAATACATGGCTAGGAATAATGTTCATAATAATTAATAGGTTTAAATGCAATTTTGATCCTCTATTTTCGAATTTGTTTAATTTTAATACCCCAATTTTTAAAACCGGTTTTTTTATCCTTTATTTAAAAAGTCAACGAAAAATTATAGGCCCCCTCCTATTTGAATGATGTGGCGTGCTCGTTAAAGAATAGATCCTACGTGGCATTACTTAATCAAATGAGGTGTCAAATCCATGTCATTTAAATTAAAATATAATCATAAAATTATATAATTATAATTTTTAAAAAAATCTGAAAGTAAAATGTCTATTATTCAAGAACCCTAATTTATAAAATCCCAAATCGATTTTCAATCGGCCTCTAAATCTAAAAATAACCAGCTTTCCTTCTTCTTTCCATCCCCTTCAAGAGTCACCATCGCCCTCCTTTTTCGTTCTTCCATAATATAGCATATTGAATAAACAGTGATATATATAAATAAAATATTATTTTAAGGAATGTAAATAAATAATAAATTAAATTAAAGAAATCAGAGGTAATTGTAAACGTAATTGTCCACTTTTGTGCCGAGCAAACAGGATTGTATCACCATCCATGTTCTTGAAATTAATCATCACAACCATTAATGCTAATGCTAAAACAAAGTAGAAGGTTGAAGCAGCGCATAAAAGAAGAACACGCGTAAGTTTTGGGCGAAATCGGTGAAGACAAAATTGTGATACATGCAAAAGCAAAGAAGATGATGGAAGGAAGGATAAATTGAGCTACAATTGGAACTCAATATCTTGAATGATCGATTTGGGGACAAAATCAGTGAACACGCGTATTATTTTAAGATTTAGGGGCTCATTGAGAATCAATTTCGGGATTTTGCAAATTAGGGTTCTTGAATAGCATAGAAATTTTATTTTTCACTTTTTTTTTAAATTCTAATTATATAATCTTATTGTTGTATTTTAATTCAAATAAAATGGATTTGACACCTCATTTGATTGATTAGCCATGTAAGCAATGCCACGTAGGATCTATACGTCACATCATTCAAGTAGGAAGGGGACTGTAATTTTTCATTGACTTTTTAAATAGAGGGATCAAAAAACCGCTTTTAGAAAATGGGGTATCAAAATTTAACAAATTCAAAAACAAGGGGATTAGAACTGTATTTAAGCCTAATTAATAATTGGAGTTGTTTTTTTTTTTTTT
>Ga0209282_1000704_pt1 | contig 16710 bp, 16 predicted proteins | sample Mtrugardesep15_FD_187529 | JGI IMG/M metagenome (GOLD analysis project Ga0209282, IMG submission 187529) | Root nodule microbial communities of legume samples collected from California, USA - M. trunc garden sep15 (SPAdes) (version 2) | ecosystem: Host-associated > Plants > Roots > Nodule...
ATTTTCAAACTTTTAACAAACCTTTTGTTTGTCATAAAATCCCACTAGCCGCTACTCCAAAGTTCAAATTTCTCAAACAGAAAACGCTCTCTCACTCACTTCTTCCCATCGGAATCAGAACCCTTCACCGCCGATGACTTCCTACTCCGACGTTTCTCCGATAAAGAACGATGTCAAAGATCGACGTCTCAGCATCATCGACTTTCTCTCTGCCGATGATTCTCTTCTCGATCCCGTTTCTTCCAATTACCACCAAAATTCAGGTTCACTTTTTTTCCTAATTTTTCATTTCATTTTTTCAGATCAAACGAATCGTATTCAATTCAATCTGAACCTGAAAGTTTCATTTTCAGAAAACGAAGCTTGGTACACTCCGAATTCAAAAAAATTTGAAGACGCTGCTACAAAAATTGAACAGTGGGAAAACGAACCTCAAACATCTGAAACAAAGAAGAAAAACCCTAAGTTCAATTTGCGAAAGAGTTTAGCTTGGGACACTGCTTTTTTCACTAATGCTGGTACTTTGATTTTATTTTCATAAAAATAGGATTTTTAGTTTTAATTTGTTTTTGATTTATTTTCTATTGGTGTTAATGTTTAGGGGTTTTGGATGCTGAGGAGTTAACTAGTATAATTGAAGGTGTTGAGAAGGAAACATTACCAAGGATTGAAGAGGATGTATACAAATCATGTGATTCCATTTCGACGTTAGGCAGCGATAGTTTAACCTTCGAAAGTGTTGATTTGGAGGGTGATTTGTTTGAGGATGTTCGAGCTTCCATTCAGAAATCTAGCAATAAGTCTAAAATTGCTAGTGCAGCTACCAGAATGTCTTCTAGCTCTGGGATTCCGGGGTTGCCAACTAGAGATTGTGAGTTTTTGTATTCATAATGCTTATTCAAAATTGACGATGTGTTGATTTATGCTTAATTAGTTCAATTGATGATTCTTTGACTCCTTCTTTTTTTCAGCTGCTAGAAAGGTTGGTGTGGCTCCTCGCAACAAGGTAACTTATATTAATGATAGTGACCAGAATATTTTTGTTGCTCTCACATATGATTGTCAAAAGAATATTGCCAAAACTAGAATATTTTTGTTGCTCTCACATGTACACATATCCTTTTTATTGCAACAACATGATTATTTCTTACCGAGTGAGATTGGTTACATAGATCAAATTGTGATGTAATGCCTTATGATCCTACTGTCAAGTGTTTCCTCCTGGTTCAGCTGGAGATGGGCTGTTTCCCCTTTCAAAACTTGGGATGTAATTCCACCTTTCAAACTTTGACCTGAATGTATATCAATGTCCGCAAAGTAACCCCATCACAGAAGTGCGATATCAATTCTAGGATAGGTGCCATGTTGTCCTGTCTAAGACTGAAATTGTGTAACTGTATCCTAATTGCCTTCCATTTTGATAAACTATAAAAATGACGTGTGCAATAACTTTCGATTGATTTTAGATGAAGGCATCACCTGCTTCAAGGAATCTACCAGCTGTTGCGAGAGTAATTGGGAAGATGGCAAACAAGAATAATCCTACTTTTACCCAAATACCACAGGTATGCAACTAATTTAAACTGCTGAAATGTCTTTCCTAGTTATACTAACTTACGATTAGCAGAAGACAGAAGCACTCATAAATCGTGAAATGAAATTTTAAGTGGCTATGTCTAATTGTCTACACACACACTTGACTGATTTTCTTATTTTGAAAAAGCCCGTCGCTACAAGGAGGGAGTCATCTATTTCAAAGCCGTCGAAGGTGCCAACAAAGCCTAGTGCAAATTCCACAATTTCATCCAAGAGAGCATCGCTTAGTGTTCCACATATCATAAGCGAAAAGGACAAGGCAAAACACATAAATGGTGGTCAGTACTTGCATTGGCATGATTTACTTCTTTTTTTAATCCTCATTTTTGCATAAGGAATGCCTTTCTGAGTTGTAGTAAATTTTAATTCTTCAGATAGAGTCAGTTTAGTGTCAAGAGCATCTGTTACTGGAGGTTCAAGGGGTACGGAGCCTAAGTCCACAATATTATCCAAATTAACTTCTGGCCAGTCAATATCAACCAAGACAAAATCAGCAACTTCCAAATCTTCCGGTAGCAACTTATCTGATAATATTGGTAAATCTCCATTTAATTCCGCAAGAAGAAACGTTATTGCTGGAACTTCAAAGCCTCCTTCATCTCGCCTTCCCGCCAGAACACCATCGGGCTTCGCTTCAAGAAACAAAACTGAATCTGGGAATTCTAGTCTCTCAAGCTTGATTTCTGCTAACAAACTTTCTTCTAGTATTTCCCCCGCTAGTTCTGTTAGTGACTGGTCTTCAGAGGCATCTGTATCAACTTCTATGCCTAAACACATGTGTGATAGTTCAAGGTCCAGCATTGATAGTAACTCTAGCAGAAAGGTTTTATCAGACACTAATGCAGATCAGGGTATAAATTCTCAGATTTCTCAGAGTGATTTTAGCTTAGAAGGGCAGGAGGCTCGGCAAACTGGAATTATCAGTCAAAGTGTAAGGAATGCTTCTGTGGCAGCAGTTAATCCCCCAGCTCCTGCAAAACCTTCAGGCCTGCGACTGCCTTCACCAAAGATTGGTTTCTTTGATGGGGTGAGTTTTTCCGCCTTCTTTATGTTTGATATAGTCATAAAGTAGTTTGAGAGTGCATTTTCTGAAGAAATTTGTATCATTATGACCTTGGTCTCACACCTTGAAAGCCATGTATTTGGTTTTTCCATGTGTAATATGTGATTCTATTAACTATGGCTTTTTCATTTTTCCAATTTAATCTTCATCTCTTTATGCAGGCGAAATCCTCAGTGCGCACCCCACGTGGTGGAGCGCAACCACACTCTTCTGTGTCTCACGGCTTGCTAAAACATGGAGCAGGAAGTTCAAGTGAAGGCCAAATCAAAGCAAAGATGCAAGCAGTGAGATCTATCACGCCAATTGCAAACAAAAAACTAGACAACCAGCAAAACCCACATCCAAATCATATTGATGAATCATTAGATGTTGCAATTAAGACATCTAGTGCAGAGCAGAACATCAAAAGCTATTCTGAAATGCTCAAGGGTGCTGTTAAAAATGTTGAATATACATCACTGATGCATGAAATGGAGAGAACTAATCATGATTTGCGTCCACTGACCCGTGTCGATCACCAGGACAATGTCTATCATGATAATCAAGTTGACTGTTTGATTGAACAAGTTGGACTTATGAACATAAATTCCAAGACTCAGGAAAAGATCAACGGTGATTCTCTTTCTTTTTGTAAGACTGATATCAGCTTCCAAGATAAATCCAATGGTATGGAGTTATCGAATCACAAGGAGCTTTTTGATTATCCGAAAAACCAAGAATTAAGCAATGGTTTGTCTACCCCTTATCAATGTGTCACCCCTACCAGCATTGATATCGCAACTTCAGCAAGGATACCCTTCGCAGCAAAAGATTCATTTTGCAACATGGATTGTACTGTTTTGACAGAACCAGCAACTTCAGAGATAAAATCAACCTACTTACCTGTGTTGGAAAGCATTACAAAAGAAAACAACTGAGATGATATGATAAGTTGAACTGCTTATTTTTTTAGCTTGCTGCTTTGTGCTAAAAGTGCAACTGTAGAAGTCTTGATCTTGATGTATGGTGTTCAGATTATGAATACCAAGTCTTTAAGTACTTGTTCTACTGTTATTTATTTGTATTTGAGCGGTCTCTTTTTCCTTGGGTTCATTGCCATGAATCCTTTTAGCATCGGATATTTTGAAAAAGAAGAAAATGAACTTGGTGTTGTTGTAATCTTATTTCATTTTCTTAACATTTGAAGATTTAAATCCATGTAATGGTATTTATTTGCCGTTTTGTTTAATAATTTTTTATGTAGCGTATTTGAATGGTGGCATCATATAAATGCTTTATAAATTAAGATTTTCAGTTTCTTTGTTTTTAAATAGGTTTTCATCCCCCTCTTAAGGAAAAAAAGGGTTAATCCCATTTTTGGTTTTTATGGTTTTGAAAAGGTTGTGGTGTTAGTCTTACATTAAGTTTTCATAAGGAGCTTTTGAAAATATCCCTACTTCACAAATTTTTACTCCGTATATGATAGGAGTATCAGAAGACATCGGATTTCAATTATTACAATTACAACAATTGGGGCAAATATTACAACAACGATTGATATTTGCTTCATTTGAGTACTGTTTTATCAAATAACATGAAATATTGACATTCTTCAAAAAAAAAAAAATGAAATATTAACATTGGCACTAAATTTGCTTGGTTGAAAAAAATCTGGGGACAACAAAATCTGTCCAAATAAAATTTATCTTCTAGGATAGAACCATTCACGATCCTTGCGAATGTCTACTAGGTTAAAGCCATTCTCTAGCCAAGGATGACATGGCAGTGATCACATGCGAGGAGTGGCTATAAAAATATGTATTACTCAAGGCCATATGGACGAGGTGCCTTACTTAGGGAATCTAGAATGATATGCTTAAACTCATTTTTAATTTAGTGAACAGGATAAGCAAAATGTTGTTAACTAGATAGATATTAGCTTAAATGATTGTTGAAGGCTTGAAGCAGATGAGCAAATCCAGACAAGTCCTGTATTTCCACGATAACACCAGTAGTATGGAGCTTCTTTATGCATTACTTTCTTTATGGAGCTGGGAAGAAGAGTGCGGTTTCAGTTCATAGTGCCGTCAAAGATTCCTCTTATTTCACCATACAACTCATAGAACACTAATATGTCCAGCATCCATCATATACCACCTTAACCCTCCTATAGCACCGCCAGCTGGTTTTCCATCTTAAAAATGGTTTGCCCGTCAGTATCTAACAGCAGTATCGAGTGAGCATTTGGTATCAAATACAGCTCAACCAAATGTAGAAGGATATTATCAAATGTGAATCAGATAGTTAGGAAAGATTGCTATTCTGATACTAAATCGTCCATAGAACTCATTTAGTATTCGGAAGCAAAAATATAACAAATTCTGATACTAAAGAAAACAGACGAGACCTCATCCCACAACTTTAAGACTATGCTTCTCCGTCGTCTCTTTGAAAAAGCCAGGAGAGATGCACCAGAAACCTTCACAACCTTTTGCATTCAAACATTTTCTATGCCGGTTCCATGTTAGATTTAATTTATTAATAAAGAAAAATCACCAGACGTGTACGATAAAAAAAATGTGTACATAAAAAAAATGGGGAGAAATTTGTGCGCAGATAAACAATCACATTGATGCAAAACAACGAAAAACAATTACGTATATTTCTAGGAATTATGCATGACTCGAGGATAGTCCCCATTCGATTCTCAGTTCTAGACTTCATTAGTGTTGAGCCTACTTCCCTCTTCAAACCCCTCAACTAGCTCTTTCTTATGAGAATCCAGAATACTACCATTAAGGTGGGAAAAACCTCATACCCTTGTCTAATATTTTATCATCAAATACAGTAATTGTAATACGTTTTCTCACTCACAACATAACAGTATTATTGGGACATTGCTTCTTCATATGACCATTAGCTGCATGCAAACCACAATTTATAATCTTAAACCGCCTCTAATAGACTTTTCTACACACAAAAAAAGCAGCACTTATAACAACAATAGTTGACATCTAAATAGTTGATATCCTCACAAACAGAAGTGCATACCTACAAACTCTAAACCCTCAACATGAATCTGCATTTGATTACTCGAAATACAGACTGCTCTTACAAGATAATTGACAAATAAGTGGTGCAAATTTATTTACCAGCAAGATTGGAAGGGCACAAGGAAAGAGCGAAGATATAAAATAATATAAAACATTTTATCATATGAATCAAACAAAATTCAGAAACATTACTAGTACTAATACGGATACAAAATTGTCCATTAAACTCATTTAGTCTGAGAAAGCATAATTCATAACAACTTTTAGATGAAACTAAAGAAAAAAGAGGACAGCCATCCCACAACTTCAAGACCTAGGCTTCTCCTTCTTCTCCTTGAAAAGAGCAAGGAGAGAGACGCCAGAAACCTTCACGACCTTGAACCTGACTCCGGGAATATCACCAACAGCATGACCTTTACGTCCAAATCCTGCAATCAAGACTTCATCCTACAAACCATCATCAACAACCATATTATCAGTGGATATATAAATTGCAGTTTACATAGTATTAAAGGTCCAATTAAAATAACAGATTCAAAGGATGTAACACAACAAAACAGCAAATAACATGATGATCACTTACATTCTCCTCAATGTAATTCAAGCAACCATCATTTGGGACAAAGGCAGCAATCTTCTTCCCATTCTTGATCAATTGAACCCTAGCACATTTACGGATAGCAGAATTGGGCTGCTTAGCCTCAATACCACTGCACATAAAAGACCATACAAATTCTTAACATGATATGCATAATAAGTAAGACAATATTCCATTAAAAAGATATATTTTTGAAGCAAAAGGTTAAATAAATCTTACATCTTTTCAAGAACAATTCCCTTAGCATGGGATGAGCCAGAAAAGGGTTTCTTCCATTCATTCCCAAGATGAGATTTCTTAAATTGCTTATCAGCCCACCTTTGCTTGATACGGAGTCTCCGCAGCTTGCGGGCAGCTCCCATTCCTCTTGTCTTACTGCAGACAAAAGATAAACAGTAAATCTTTATCACTAATATTCTTATGAATACTAAAATAACCTTGTAATTTCCTAAATGTGCAGCAAAATCAAACAATAATATGCCCAAAATAAACTAATTTTCTTCATTTTACACACAAAAAAGTGTTACACAGGTGCTGCTACTGATCTTAAAGTCGATAATAAATTTTCAATCAAATTACTGAACAAAAAAACAATAAAGTTCAACCATGCTTTCATATGATGCGAATAACAACAAATCATATCCCTAATACTAGAAAAATACAATTTTCATTCATTCTCAACGAAGCAGCGAGAACATTCAGTACACAGATCCATTCTAGCAGCAACAAATTCAATAAGAATATCAGAAATCAATTACGCTAATGACCGATTTCATGTTTTTGTGTTCCAAAATCTCAGAAAGCAAACATATCAAGATGATACTAGAACAAAACTCAAAATTCAGAATCAAACATAATAAATCGAAGTGCGTAACAACATTAACACATGTAAATACGTATGAGAATAATGAAATTAAAGAATGTGAAGTTGCATTACCCCATGGTGATCGAGAATTAGTTCTGCTCGGAGGAAATCGGAGAAGAAGAGTATGCTTTAGCGGCAGCTGGCAGTGTAAAAATGTAAACCCTAATTTTCGATAGAGTTCTGTGGTTATATAAAGGAAGCACTGTTGAACCAAACTCTCTATTTTTGGGCTGGGCCTCAGCTGATTTGAGTTTCAAATCAAACACCACCTATTAACACCCATCTTTTTGCTATTATACCTAGCTATAAATATACCAGTTCTTATTTTTCTTTACTAAATTTTATTTCCGCTAAAATGCAAATTTATAATCTATTAATTTCTGAATATTATTCTTCGGTGACTATTTTAACAGGCAATGAGAATGATCATTTCATATGTAAATTTTATTCCCTCTGTCCTATCACACATGTGTCAATGCATAATTTTAACATTTAATATCTTTAATTATCAATTAATAAAAAACTATATATTTTGAAAATAGTCATCCGAATGAATGTTACAGTAACTTATATTCTATAATTTATTTTTATATATTGGTAGCAAGATATAGTCAAAGTGTCTTACGTAAATAGTACAAATAGTTAAACTATGTCGCTTAATATTAGATGGATGGAGTATATCTCAACTTTTAAATGCTAATTTTTTTTTTTAAGGATTTTATATTCGAACTTTTAGATTCTAACTTAACCTTTGTAAATATGTAGCATTGCGGTTGACACAAACAGGTGTGCCTTCCGTTCCCCAAATCGATGGTTCTAAGTGACTTTGCATGAGTGTGCCCCTAATCTAAATTATTTTCCTTCATAAAAAACATTTGTAAATGTTTTATTTCAAATTCCTCATGTCAAAGCTATTGACACAGTTGAGTAAGAAATTTTCACCAAACAATATTAATGGTCATGAATTTTTCATGGATTGAATCTAAAAGAAATCATCACGCTACTCTAAAATAGTTCATTTTAAAATGTATTTATTTATATTTTAAAATTCACAATGTTGAGTCAAAAAAAAAAAACGATTTTCCTTTTGTCGATGTTAAAAAGTTGCAACTGGCAAACTCAAACCACTATTATAGGACTTAAAAGATTTGAATTAAAATAATGCTGACATTGGTCTCAGAACAATTTCCAAACACATTTTCATCCATAATTTTGATACCACTTGCTAAGGATTTGATGACAATAAAACAGGATCTACTTGAAGAAACAAAATACAGTAGGGTCCTATAACGGTTGAAACAGCTTGATTCAAGAAAGTAGGTACCAGATACTAGTTATAGTACTACCTAACAATAATAACAACATCCAATAAGAATAAAAAGAGTACAATGAAACAACATACAATTAAAATCTACTTAATGATGATTCTTCCTCCACAACACTCCAATCTTCTTCAGCATGTTTTTGTTTTTCTTCTTTGGAGACTCATCATCCGTGTCTTCTAAATAAGGTGAATTCATTGTCTTGCTTGAAATAGAGTTGAAACTACTGTCAAGAGCACCGTTTTTCCCTACGCATTTCCCATTGTTTCCGGTGGTAGAAAGTATAGACGCAGCAGCCTCAGCCGCTTTTCTCCACTGATCAGACTGAACTTTCAATCTCCTTAATTCGGCTTCCAACTCTGAATTCGCAGCCTGAGCAGCATCTAGTTGTTCGGTTACACGAGACACTCTTCTGTTACTTTTATCCGCTTCTTCCATTACATGGCTAAGTTTCGTCAAAGCCTCTTTCTCTGCAGCCCTTGCTGCTTCAACCGACTCGACAGCCTCGTCAGTGATTTTGTTCTGCTCCAACTCTTTAATCTCCATCTTAAGGATACTGTTTTCTTCAGTTACTTTTTTCAACTCTTTCTCCCTATCTAATAATTTTGCTTTCCACTCTGCAACATCAGTATCCATTTTTTTGAGTTCTGCAGTAAGTTCAGATTCCCTTTCAGTAGATCGCTTTTCATTGATACTGGAATTGCACCCCTCATTCTCCGCCGGCAAACTCAGCAATTGAGATTCCTTTTCCATCAGGCTTGCTTTTAGCTCTTCAATACCAGCTATAGCTTTCCTCAATTCCTCATATAATTCAGCCTCTCTCTCACTGGATTCTGATTTTGTACGTTCCAGTTGTTCGTAAGCAGTTCTAATCTGCAATGTGCTCTGGATGTATTCCTCTTGGTATCTTATCTCGGCAACATCCAATGCAGATTTCAACTGCTCTACTTCAGATTTGGCAGAGATAAGCGCGGCTTTGAGCCCATTTATCTCCTCATTTTCCCGAGAAAGTCCCTTTCCATTGGTTGAATCAGTGTCAAGTTTCCTCACAAGTTCCTCCAAGGATTTTGCTTCAGATCTTGATTGCTCCAACTCCAAAGCTAAGGACTTGTAAGCTTCAGTTGCTTTTATACCATCTGATCGAAGTGTTTCCACTGTCTTATTTACTGTTTCCAATTGCATTTGCATTTTGCCAATCACTTCTAAAGCTCGTGATTCGGATTCTTTGCAACCAATTGCCTCATTTCTTAGTTTTTCCATAACAGAGATAGCTTCACTAAGATCCATCTTCAAGTCCTGAATCTGAGCATGATCAGACTCTGCGTTGTTAGCCTGAGAAGATTCGGACTCGGTTGCTCTTTCAAGCTGACTTTTCAATTTCTGTATTTCATTCATGGCAGACACCAGAGCGGATGAATCCATTGAGTGTTGCTTTTGGACAGCCTCAAGTTCAGATTGCCATGCACGATCTCGATCCTGAGATATTTTACTGAGTTCTTGAAGCCGTGCTTCTTCTGAAGCGGAAAGGTCCGAAAACTGTTGACGGGATTCTTCCAGCTCTTTTGACAAGGACAGTATCTGCTTCTTTGCTTCTTCGGCCTCCTCTTGAACTTTTCTCTTCCATGACTCCGATGAGTTAAGTTGATCCTTAGCACTCTTCAGATCTTCTTGAAGCTTAGCAACCTGTGATTCCAATTCCTGAACCTTGCTAGGCCGCTTCTTCTAAAGCCAGAAAAAAGACAGGTTATAAAGTGAATAATAAAATAAAACTATGAATATTAAAAATATTTTGGATTTTGTATATAGACATAGAACACAGATAGTAGATTAAGACTTCCATCGGACAAAAAAATTACGAACTTTGAAAATTTGAATGCAAGAGCCACTAAACAATAAGTATCTATCAATATCATCAAGGAGATTGTCATTAGCCACAATAGCTCCTTAAGGCAAGTCTAACTAACCCATCCACATTATTAGCAAAAAAGTGCCTAAATTTGTTGGACTCAAATATAAGCAAATGTCAAGTAATTTATCCACATTTAATGTTATTATTCCAAAAATACTCATAAATTAATCAATTAAGTTGTGAAGAGATAATTATTATAACAAGGGGCATATTGGTCAATGTATTTCCTTTTTTTACATGAATTCAAGATAATTATATGTCATAATAAGTGTGAAAATATGTAATTTTACTTATAATAATTGAATTCAGAGGGAGTAGTTTCAAATACCTCAGATATTGGACTGTGTGATAACCTTCGTTCGTTTACTTTCGGACTCATGTCTTTTGGCGTCTTTCTTATGGGGTTTGGTGAGGAGGAGGCCGAGTTAGAACCAGAGTTTGGTGTCTTCAACTGGCGAGCAGTTCGAGGAGTTGTAGCAGGTGATTTCCTTTGGGACATTTCTGGAGCACTGGATCTGCCAGCCATAAGCCAATTAGCGTGAATAATCAAATGTATAATAAACGTAAATCCAAACCATAACATGATGAAGTGGTCAAGTGAAGAGAATCAATCATCTGGAGGAAGCTATGCAACACTATATACAAACACCGCCATTCATATACATTGTACAAGCTAAACAACACATTTTCCAACTTAAGTAACTGAAAAAAAACATTGGACCATAAAGCATACTTGATCATGGAATGAAATAAAGAGGGATAGAAGATTGCCTCAAGCCCAATTAGAACTGGGAGAAGTTTATTTAAAGAAATTCAATATTCACTAAAGAACATAGAAAATTCCTTCAAAAAAATTCTTTAACGGCACACAATGCAATAGAATTAGAGTTTACTAATCAAATAAACTTGTCCACAGTTAACTTTTCAATTTCATTATATTAACTTGTCCATAGTTAACTTTTCAAATTCATTATATTTTTTGCAATAAAACAATCTAAAAGAAATACATTCAATGGCATGCAGGAAGAATGTTAAAATTAAAATGTATACAATCTTACCTTGCTTTTGGTGTCTGCATAATTTAATGTCTCTAGAGATAGAAATGCAATGGAGAGTACTTCTTCAAATCCCCTGACCTACTATTCCTGCAATAAGAATCTAAGATTAAGTAAGAAATAAAAAGAAAAAGGAATTTGATTTATACTTTATATAGTACTCGAAAAAGCAATTGTTTGCAGCTTATGTGACCCCATTGAATCAGCATTCAACAAAAAAGGGTAACAAACAAAATGTATATAATCCCTTCAAGGAAACTCCAAGTAAACAAACTCCACTACCACCAACCAAATCCAAAACACACATAAATAGCTAAAATAAATAAACGCAACCCTCATACCAAAATCCTTGAATAACTTATATCATCATTAAATAAATTTAAAAAATAAAAAAAATAAAAATCTTCAACTTTTCTAACTTTCATTTTGACCTTCCCTCTTTTTCCATTTAGAGCTAAGAAAATACACAAGTTTGAAAGTTTGACCAACTTTGACCCAGATCTACAAGTACTTTGAAAACAAAACAACTGAACAGAACGAATAATAAAAATGTATAAAGGAAAAAAACATAGATTCTGCTCCAACAACATTAAAAGCAAGCTACCATACTTCTAAGAAAGAAACCCAAAAAAATAGGAAAATTTGTCTGCATGTTGTGTTGACTAGAGAAAGCACCAAGCAACTTTAAACTAAAAAACAAAATAAATAAACTCAAAATTGTTGTCTTTAATCTTTAATAATATAATAATAAATAGCAAAAACAAAATCCAGATTTTGAAACAAAGATAATGTGTCTTTGTTCAGGTCATAACAACACAAACTTGGCTGAAGGAAAAAAAAAACATCACTCTACTAGTAAGAAAGGTAGCATTTAACAAACTGGTCAACCATAACAATAACAATAAATAACACAAGTGTACTAAGTACAGAAACTTCAATAATGCAGTACATTAAACTAAACTATCCCAAAGAAAAAGAAAATGTGAAAAGTGTAGACTTACAAGAGTGTTGGAAGTGTGAAGAGAGGAAAACCCTAACTAAAGAGAGAGTGTGGGTTGGTGAAGAAGTTGTAAGATGGGTTTTGGATTATTGTGATGTATTTGGTTGCTCACTTCCCGAGTTACTCTCACTGTGTCAGAAGAGTGTAGTAGCATAGCATAGCATAGCAACCAACACTTTGGAACTCTGTTTTCGTTAATTACACGCTCCTTCTCTTCCTCACGCGCTTCCTCACGCTCCTGTTTTTATATTATGGGACCAACAAACAAGGACTACACTCGCAAACAAGGACTACGCTCCTCTTACCGGCTATGTATTTTGGGATTGTAGGTCATCATATTCTTTACATTGGCTTTAAATCGATGTTAATGTCAATTTTACAATCAACTATTTTCCTGCTTTTTTCGTTAATGAATTAATGCTTGTACATTACATCCGTGGTATACGCGACAATCTCTGTTGATTTAATCTTGTATTTATTAATGTGCAAACAAATGTCAATATACTTTGTTCTTTTAAGATACATTTGATAATTTGTTAAATGAATGACACTTTGACCATCATAATGTATCTTCAAACATTCTCAAATAATTTCAAACTCATTGATCACCTCTTTCAATCATATGGCTTCATTGATCGAACTCCTTCAATAACGACAAAGTATTCCTTTCGAGTGGTAAATTGTGCCGCTACGGATTATTGTTTTGCCTACCAATTAATCGTCGTGTCAAATAATGTATACACAAAACTTGTCAGAGATTTTCTAGTGTCCACATAGCCTGCATACACATACCCCTTCAAAGTGTCTTTCTCTTTGGTTGTTCTTGTGTATTTTAAATCGTCTTTCAATGACTCGTTCAAGTACCTTAAAACACACTTCAAAGTTAACGGTCTTATAACCACCCATCCTAAACTGCTCCACCATTTTCTTCAAGTAATCATGTTGAAACAGGGACATTTCACCTTTTTCGTAGTTTCTCACGGTACCCATTCCAAGAATCATTTTACCGATCTACGATCGTTCATCTCAAATACACCGTTTAGTATATCTTTAGGCTTTCTAATCTATTAGATGATAGAACTTGCCACCGAGATATCATCCATGTATAGAATTAGGTAGAGAATGACTCTATCACCCCTCTTTAATATGTAAACACGAGAATCATACATGTTTCTCACAAAACCGGTCTTCAAAATAAACTCATCCCATTGATGGCAACATTGCCATAGGTTTTATTTCAACCTGTATGGATTTTTTTTTAAGACAAACCTTAGGTTTATCCTCCATAAAACCTTCGGGTTCTTCCATTTAGGTCGTCTATTCGGGGTCTCCATGTAAGAACACGCTTCTCGCATCCATTTGCCCTAACTGAAGATTATATTGATTCATAGCAGACATAAGCACCCTTATGAAACAATACTTTATATTAAGTGAAATTGTCTACTACAAACCTTGATTGGTACCTTGGATCTTAAATTCCCATAATACCTTATTTCTTTTTGAAGATCTACATAATCCAACCACCCTTTGATTTCTAGGTAGTCCAAGATGCTTTCAAGCTTGGTCTTTATCAAATGAATGGATCTCCTCATTCATCGTCTTTAACCACTCCTTACTTTCATCACTCTTAAATGCCTCCTTCAGTGTATTTAAAGCATAACAAAACAAGTTAGCACAACTTTATCTTATAGGGGTAGCAATGGTCCTCCTCTCGATATCTTTAACAAACTGATATTGAGGATCCACTATGATTGTTTTCCGCTTGAACTTGATGTTGAAGTCTCGCCTTTCTCATCCTATCTTGTTCATCAAAGGAAGGCCCCGCCTTAAACTAAATTACCTCATCTCTATTTTTAAGTATATTGTCTTCGGCCTTGGGTATGTACACTTTATTCTTGCATGGGTCTTATTGAAAGTAACATTCATGGCTATCGTGACTCTTGGTCCTCCAAAAGGTTTCATCTCCCACAACTTATAACCCCTCACGTCTTCCGAAACACCAATGAAGACACATTTCATATCCCTGGTATCAAGTTTGTATTGAGTTTAATATGCGCATGTGCCAGAGCTCCCAAAACCTTTAGAGTTGTTTATTGATTTCCCACTCCACGCCATTTAGATGTGTGGAGCAAAAGTAAGTAGTAGCAAAATCTATAGTTTCAAGAAACAAATACAACAACGACAGTAGACATGGTGACTAAGCAAATTTCCACAAGCATAATAAAAAATCAATTTTAAAGAGAGTAGAGAAAACACCGACCCAGTATTTGTATACTTTTCTTTTTTTGTCAGGTAGCCTAATGGCTGGAGTTCACACATTATAGATGTGGAGAAGTGAGGTGTCAGAAGTTTGAGCCCCTGCATAAATTATGCAATGTCCCTACCAACTGAGCTAAGCTCACGAGAACGTATATCCATTTTATATAAGCAAGGAAAATGTTTTTTTAAGGAAGTAAAAAAAATATTAACAAATGTGTTTATGACACTTGTTATGAGAGCAATTATATCTTGGAGGACGAAAGCTTAAAAAATGCACTTTTTAACACTAAATTTTCTTTTCTTTACATTCTTAACAAGTGCTAAAAAAATATTTGTTATCTCTGAATTGATTTTGCATCGCATTCCTTAATAGAAAGATAACTTTAAGGAAAAATATATTAATGTCTCAACTAACTTTATAGAAAGAACACTAATCACTCATAATTAAATAATTTCAGATGTGTAGACAACATTAATCAATTAATCCCTAAAAAAAACATTAATCAATTAATCAAATTATCTCCACTGCTATCTCTATTATATGGATTGTATATAGTATATAGTATTACAGACATATAGAAAACAAAAAACAAAGTGAGGGCCACGCACCTCTTGAGGTGGAACCGTCTATACGATCATACATATGTTATTTATTATTTTTCTTGTAAAATATAATATTTATTGAGTGATGAATAAATAAACCAAAAACAATTTAATTACAAGTGCAAGACTTTTTTTCTTTAAGGATACAAGTGCAAGACTTGTGGATTGGAAAATTAGGTGTGAGGGTTTGATGTATTTTTTGATAACTGTTTTTCCTCCTGTACTTTTCGCTCGCATCCTACAACCTTGCTGAAATGTCCTTGTGTTAGTTAAGTAATGCAAGTGTTAAACTCTGCGTTACTTAACTAACGCAGTGTGAGTTAACTAACACCGCGCTAGTTAACTCATGCTGGAAGAAGAGCATAATTCATATTTTCATCAATCATTTCTTCTCCATAGCATTGATGAATTAAACAAGCAAGAGAATAACAAGTTTTGCAGTCCTAATATAATTGAGAAAGAGGAAGAGAGAGCCAAGTGGTGGACGAAATATATATTAATTCAAATGTTGATGAATTGCACATGAGCCAAGCGGTGAGGAACATAAAATAGTTGGAACAACAACCTGGTTGGAAATCATGATGTGAACATACGATGGTTGGAAATCGAAAGAAAAGATGCGGCCTATATGTGCATATAAGCATAGGAAAGGAGTTGAGATTACATTACCTTTGGTGTTTTAATTCATGGTTGACATGCAAAAGAAACGATTGATGAAAATATTAAAAATTTTCAACGTGACTTAAGTCACACAGTGTATAGCATCTGCGTGGGTTAAGTCACGCAGAGTTTAACACTTGCGTGAGTTAACTCATGCGGGAGTATAATTATCAATTCAGCCGAGCGAGGCGTTTTGTGTTAGAGTAAGAGCAGAAATCGTATTTTTTTCTCTCTAACGGTAACAACTAAAAGTGCTACATGGGCAAACTAAGGTCCAAAGAGCAATTCAGCACAAGTGTTAGGCCCAAAATGGTTCACTTTCATGAACTTGAAATTAGGTGAAGTCCGACATGGTATTGGCAGAAATGAATGAATCCACCATGAAGATTGTTATTCCTTCATCAAAGGGTGTTGTAAAAAATAATGAGAATATCAATATAACCTCGTTGGCAGTTAACTGCTGATGAGGTTTCTTAACATTGTAGTTTACTAGTGTTTTTTAACATTGTTTTGAATCTAGACAGCCAATTTCATCCACCATTGTTGTCACTAGGGTGGATTTAGTCATGTTCGGGTCTAAAATGGTTCATCCCAAAAAAAATAGAAAGTGTTGGAACATTAGTGTGGCGTTGGAAAATAAATTGGAAGATTAAACACCAAGTAATTATACCTTGATCTAATGTGGTGTGAATTGAAAAAATAGAGTGTGGGGGTCTCACATAAAATAGAACACACACATTATAGTGTT